>Ga0208157_1000122_pt1 | contig 51492 bp, 56 predicted proteins | sample 5_EtaG_FD_184077 | JGI IMG/M metagenome (GOLD analysis project Ga0208157, IMG submission 184077) | Marine viral communities from the Subarctic Pacific Ocean - 5_ETSP_OMZ_AT15132 metaG (SPAdes) (version 2) | ecosystem: Environmental > Aquatic > Marine > Oceanic | place: Pacific Ocean | collected...
ACTCAATCTATTACCTCCAGCAGTTCTGTTGCTACCTGATTTCATACGAGTAAGCATGTTTTCCATTGCTTCTCTATACTTCTTACCATAAGCAGCTTCAAGTTTATTCATGTTATCTTTACTAAATACAACATCAACATTTTCTTTCCATTGTTCTAAGTACTTACCTCTTTTAGTTGTGTTAAGTAGTTCTATTAGATCTGTAGTAATATTACCAGTTTGCCATTCTTTACCTGGTTTTATATATCCATCACCTTTAGTTATCTGTAATATTTGCTCTGCAAAAGCTTCGAGCTTAGGATTATTTTTAACTATCTCGTTTAATTCTTTTAAATCAGTTTTAGAAAGACCAGGTATTTCATGACCAAGTTTATTAAATATACTAACTCTTACAGCTTGCTCATTTGTAAAACCTGACTCTGTTGTTTTCTTTAAATCTTTAGGTACATCTAACTCTTTTTTAAGAGCTTTAAAATCATTCATCATGTTTACTCTATCAGTAGATAGATTTTCCATAGCTCTAGTATATGGATCTAATAAATTCTTTTTATAAAAGTTTAAAGCTTTATTACCTTTAGCACCTTTAGGTAGTGTAGTGTAAAGTAAACCTAAAAAATCCTCAGCAGATGGTGGTATGAAAAATCTTTGTCTTCTAGCTTTAGCTCCTCTAAGTTCAGCTTTAACGTCTGAAAATATTTTCTCTGCTCCAATACCTGTTTTCTCTTCTATTATTTTATTAAACTCTTGACTTAGTTTATTAGAAGCATTCATTCTAGCTTGTTGTACTTGTGACTTAACATCTAAAACTTCTAGTGCATCTCTAACTGCTTTAACATTTTGAACTGCATCATCTGCAAAATAAAAATCATTATAACCTTTAGAAGCTTTTTCAACTAACCAATCAGCTTTAGCTTTACCTGTTGAATTACCTAAGCCAGTTATATTTTCTAAAGGTATTTTTATACCCATAGCATCTAAGAATTGTTTAATAGCTGGAGCAGCTTCAGGAGCACGAGCAGTTAATATAAATAAATCTCTTTCACCAGCAGCTTCCTTCATTTTTTTCATTAGATCAAACAGTGGACCTTTCTTTCCTTCTACCACTCTATTGAAATCAGAGAAATCCATTTTCCAACCTTCACTAACTAGCTTTTCACCTTGTTTAGCAAACTCTTCAGCTGTTAATACTTTTCTTTCTCCTCCTCTTTCTGCAAAAACTTTACTATTAGTTCTAGCTACGGTATCATCAAAATCAAATACTCTAGCTTTCTTAATAGGTTTGTTTATCTTTCTAGCGTTAGCTAAAGCTTTGTCAAATTTATTAGCTTCTTCAACTATTAATTTATTAGGCATTTTATTAGATGCAGCGAACAAAGGGTTTTTAACTTCTTTTATAGACTCTAAACTTTTTAAACTAGCATCTCTTTTAGCGTTTAATAAATCTAATTCTGTAGCTAATTTTTCTCTTAATTGTTCTGGTTTTGTAAAACCTTCTTGTCTAGTTGACCACTTAGCTATCAACTCTTGTTGTTTAGCTATTATTTCTGGATTCAACACATCTCTTCCAAATTCTTTTTCTCCTATCAAAAGTTGATCAGCTAATGATTCTAGTTTACCCTTTTTGTTAACAATGATTATTTCGTTTGGATTCATACCAAATGTTTCCTTACCGTTAACTATAGCTCCCTGTTTATTTACTTTTTCATTAAAATACCTTGACCATACACTCCAAGCCTTACTTATATCACCACTCTTAATAGCTTCTTGCCAAGACTCCCAATATCCTTCTGGCATTTTAGCTCTGTATCCAGCAGCTGCCACTTTACCGTCATTAGCTTTATTTATTAACACTTGAAAGTAGTTATCTCTTACTAGCTTTTTAAGCATTGTAGTGCTAGCTTTAGGGTCTAATATAGTTCTAAAAGCAATTTCACCTAATTGATTAGCAGGCATAACGTGCTCTCTTTCAGGTCCTCTTTTACCTTTCCAATATATCTCATATCCTCTAGCATGAGACGCCATTCTAAATGGGTGACTGCTAGCAGTAGATGAGTGTCTAAAAAAAGCTTCCATAGCTTGTATAACCTCAGGATTATACTTTTCTGCTTTAATCATTTTATCTAACCCATCAATAACTAAGTCAAAACCATCATAGTTGTCTTTAAGCTCTTTTAAAAATTCTTTAGATTCCAAGTATTTAGGATTGTTTTGCTTCATAATTTTATCCCATGGCTTACCCATAGCGGTAGCCATTTGATCTACTTGTTTTACGCTTTCTTTTGAAAAGTTATGTGATTCGTTTTTTCTCCCCTTAAGTACTGAATTTTTTCTAGTTTCACCCAGCATTAAACTACCAGTTCCTCTATTACCATTATTAGCAACACCTCCAGAACTTATTATTTTTCTTATAGGTAAATATTTTGGTAAAACATTTTCTATAAAGTTTTCCATTATTCTTTTAGTGTCAGCATTCTCCACTCCTTCTTCCGTAATAAACTTAAGTGGTTCTACTTTTAAATCTTTTAATATTTTTCTAGCACTGACAGCAAAGGTACCTATTGGCTGTTCAGCTATACCTGTAAGTTTTTTCTTATTACTAGCTGAAAACTTACTAGCTCCCTTGTATAACTCACGTATACCTTTATCAATTTTTTGTTGAGTTTCTTTATCTACATCTTTTTTTAATTCTTCTAAAGCTTCTCTCTGTATCTTGCCTTCAACCATTCTAATGTAGTTTCGAGCTAAAGCTGTATTCAACGTTGATTGATTTCTTAAAGCTTTTTTCTCAGCAGCAGTCTTAGCTTCGTTCTTACCTTTAAACTCTTTAGGGTTAATTATACCTGCTTTATTTCTAAAACTTTCAGCCGTAAAGTTTTTAGCTGTTTGAATATATGGTTGACTACCTTTACCCATGGATCTTATATCAGTCTTTTCGTATAGCTTTTTAACAATAGAAGGGTCAATGTTTAAAGAAGTACCTTGCTTGCTTTGATCACCTGTTTTTTGGCCATCTTGAGCTCGCATCATATCTTTTCTTTTTTGTAAAGCTTTTCTATCTTTTTCAGAACCTGATTTTTTATACTTAGCTTCTAACTCAGCGATGTCACCACTTACAATGTCTTTAGGTTGAAGTTGAGTTGTGTTTAAAAGTCTAGAGTACTCTTCTGCTATATCATATAATTTTTTATTCAAATTATAAGCTTCACTACCAGCTTCGCTTCTCATACCATCTTTAATCTTAATATCACCCTTAGTAGTGTTTTTAGAATCAAGTGGATTTTTACCAGCCAAAGTAGATTCACTAATACCAAAGAACTCTGCAGCTTCTTTTGGTGACATAATTTTATTGTCAGCATAATCTAGTTTATCTAGTTTATCTAAATCTATAGTTCTCTCTCCAGTTTCTTTATTTACTTTTACTATTTCTTTTAACAACTTATCCTTAACAGACTTGTTGTATGCTTCTCTAGTTTTAGTATCCATTACTCTTCTAGGATCTACACCTTTTGTAGTAGCTTTTTCAGTGGTTTCAGGTGTCGATACAGATTTATCAGCTTGTCTTTCCATTACGGTTTTTACACCCTCTTGGTTTTCACTGATTGTCTTAGTTTTCTTTTCGGTTCTTTTTATATTATCTCCAGCTCTCCAATCTAACTTCTTACCTATATACCCAGCTAAACTAAAAGATCCTTCAGTCTTTTTAACTTCAGGATTAAAAGCTTTTATTGTATTAAACAATTCAGTCATAGCTGTTTCTGAAGCAGTGTCTTCAGGATTTTCAACTCCTCTTCTTTTATTTATATTAATTAAATCTGGAACGAAGCTATAAGACATTTTAAGAACTTCACCCGGATTTTCTTCCGTCCACTTGTCCCAAGCTTCTTTAGATGTAGCATGCTCTTTTTCGATTCTACTTATAGTTTCGTTTCTCTTTTTTTGATGATCTTTCAAACGTACTTCATTGTCAGCAATTTTATTAGATTTACTTAAACTAACATCTGTTCCGTATTTTTTATTTAATCTGTTTAATTTGTCAGCTGTCTTTTTTAAAGCACCTTCAGATATGTTTTCTACTTTAGTTCCACCTCTAAGTACAAAGTCTACATAACTTTTAGGATTAGCTGATGGCTCAAGCGTAGTAGACTCTTTAATTTCTTTTTGTATACCTTTAGTTCCTTCAAAAGCCCCTTGCTCCGCTAACTGTACAAACTCTGCTAAAAATTCTTTTTCTACTTTTAAATCTCTAGGTCCTCCCGCTTCTACTTTTTCTTTGTATTCTTTATATCCTTCAACTTGTTCCATCTGTTGCTCAACTTTTTCGTAAGCTCCAGTTCCCTTTTTCTTAAGTTCGTTTTTAACACCTTCAATATAATCTAACGCTTCTGTAGTAGCTTGTTCCTTAGCTTTAGCCGCGCTCATTTTAGGATTTTTCTTTTTAATAGCTGCAGCTCTTTTGTTAACAGCAGCGTCACCAATTACTAATTCTTGTGAAGTATGTCCTATTATTTCGTGAGCTTCTACACCTACGTTTCTAGAACTAGCCATTGCATCCTTGTTAAATATAGCTATATTCTTATTATAGTTAGGATTTTTAATAGATCTTTTAGTGGTAGGATTTATTATGTATTCTCTAGGATCTACACCTTGATAACCTGATTGAGTTTCCACAAAAGTACCTTCTGGAAAACTTTCTAAAAATTCTTTAACTTGCTCAGTGTTACCTTCAAAAGTTTCAATACCCGCTCTTTTAGCAGCTTCCATAGTTTTAGGCGCTGTTTCTTTAACGGCTCTTTCATATTCAGTTCTACCTAATTCTACATTAACATCTTGAATTTCTTTTTTTGTTTGCTCTAAAATATCAATTTGTTTTTGAAGGTCAACCTTATCGGTACCATCTACTTCTTTAATTCTTTCTTTTAAATTAGATATTTGCCCATTTATCATCAACTCGTTGTAGTAATTCATCATAAAAGCTTCTCCTTCTGAAGATTCTAATCTTTTATTATTATTACTAAATTTAAGTCTTGAATAATTAACAACTTTATTAGCTGCGTCAACTATGTTCTGTGCGTCAACTTCACGAAACCCAGCTTTTATCAGTGAGCTTATAGGAACTAAATTGCCATTATTTGCCCCAGAGTTTGATAGATTAATAAAATCATTACCAGTAAGTTCTATACCTTTCTCCATAGACTTAATGGTCATATCTAGTCTTTCACCTTGCTCAAACTTTATATCGTCTTTGTAATCCTTATCAATTTCTTTCTTCTCTGTAGGATTTAACTCTTCATATTTTTTATTATATCTTGACTCTGCCATTTGAGCTTTAATAGCTTCTGGTTGAAACTCTTTACTTAGCTCTATGAAGCTTTTTTTCATGTTAAGTTTTTTACCTAACCTTACATAATAGCTTATAGCTTGTTGAATCTGGTCTTTAGGTGTATTAGGATCGTTTTTAAGCTCTCTAATTTTATTCTTAACAGCTCCATTAACAGCTTCTTCTGTGTGGTAGTCATCTCCCTTTTTACCTTCTAAACCTATTTCTCTATAAGCCGAGTTCCACATAGGATTGTCACCGTTTATTCTATCAACTTCTCTTTTGAAAGTTTCTACAGAACTATTAATAGCTTTTGAAGGGTGACTTAATTGCATTACTAACATAGCTCCATACGTTTCAAAAAGCTGTTCTCCATCTGTTAGATCATGAAATATACCAGCCATTGATTTTCCATCAATAGCATTTTCAATACCACCTTCTATCTGTAAAAGACCGGCAGCTGTCATTGGCTCAGTAAAACCAAACTTAAAAGCACCGCCTACAGATTCAATACCTGGTGTCTTATCCATCCATTTAAGAGTATTCCATAAACCTTTATTGCCTTGTCTATATTGATTTTTAGCAACAGTAAATATAGCTTTATCCATTAACTGACCAGTCTTAGCAACACCCGCTCTACCAGCACCCAATGTCATTGCTAGTCTCAAATTGTGACCTGCTGACATAGCTTCTTTATCAAAAACCTGTTCGTCCATGAAGCTAGCACCTTCTAACGCGTAAAACTCAGCACCAACAGCGGCTGTGTAGTTAGTTAACGATGCAGCTGTTTTAGTTCCCATACCAGCATATTTAGCAACATTAAAAGCTCTAGTAGCCATCCACCTAGTAAAATTACCAACGTTACCAGCACCGCCTGTTAGCAAGAATGTGCCTGCCATCTCAAGACCCATACGACTTAAATCTCCAACTTGACCACCACTTCTTTCCCATCCGTCAATCTGCTCATTCATTTGAAACTTCTCTTCTTTTGTTAAGATAATTCCATCAGCTTCCATCTCTTCATAAAATCTTCTTCTTGCTTCATTAGGACTTAGGTTTTCCATATCAAAAGCAGGACTATAAGAAAAGTAAGCTGAACCCCAAAAGCCATCTCTTTCTGTAGAAGTTAAGTCTAAGTTTAGGTTTTTGGCTAAACCTAAAACAGCTCTATCTTCAACAGCATCGTTCCATGCTTTAACCAATGGTGAATCACTGTTAGGTATAGTAGTTAATTTTAAAGGTAATTCTCCAGTTTTAACTATTTCATCTATTCTTGCTTTATCTGCATCAGTTGCTTCATCAGACCCAAACATATTCCCAAAAGAATTGTAAAACATTTGAGCTAAGCTGCCATCAAATATCCACTCTGCATTTCTTTTAGAAAGTTGATTTGCTAAATATATAAGTTCAGCATTGTTTTCATACATTCTTCTATTTAAAAAGTCTGTAGAAGAAAATCTATATTGATCAACTTGTTTTTTAAGATAGTTAGGATCTTTTCTTTCTTCCATAGTACCATTACTAAAAGAAGAGTTAGTATAATTACCCTCAACATCTTTGTATATGTTTACCTTGTCGTCGTTAATTAAATTTTGAACAGTTGATTGGAATTCATTTTGTAATACCTCATCCTCTTTAGTTACAGGATATTCTTTCTTTGCTATATCTCTAGCTTCTTCTATTGTCTTTCCTTCTTTTATGCTTTTCTCAATAGATAAGGTTCTATTGTTTTGTAATTCTGCTTGTCGACTTTGAAATCTAGTACTTAGATCTGATATTATTTTTTTATCATCATCACTAACACTTTCACCGTAAGCATTATCATTCCAAATATCTAATGCTTCGGTATTTAAAGCATCTTCTTGTAGCGCAGAAGCTAGTAAATTTACTTGTGATATAGGTGCGTCTTCTCCTAATATTTTTCTTGACTCTTTAATAAAAGGAACTGCTTGATTTTTCTTAACTATAGCTGTTTCTCTTTCACTAAGTTTATCTTTAAGCTCCATACCGACTGGATCATTATTCATCCAATTGTTTAAATCAGATTTTAAAGAATTCATTCTTTCAGAAGCTGATACTGCAAACTGATCCTTAATAAAGTTTTGTTGTTCTTGTGGCATAGGTGGTAATTCACCAGCCATTAATTGCTCGTATTCTTTTTTAGACTTTTGATAAGCTTCTTCACCTTTATATTTAGGTAATCCTAAAGAATAAAAATCATCTATAAGATTATCTTTACCTATCATAGGTTCTATCAAACCCCAATATTGATTTCTAAATTGAGCTTCACTCGCGTCCACCATACCACCTGTGGCTTCACCTATACTTTTAAGTAGCAAACCGTCAAATGGATTTATATTCATTTCAGGATTAGCAACAACATCATCTACTGCTTTTGAAACTTTTTCTCTAGTTTCATTCTCTTTACCTAGTAAAGTTGCTTGAAACCTTAGTTGACCAGCAAACTCTTGGTCTTCTTTTATTACAGCATCTATAGCTTTTTCTAATGAAGTATACTCACCAGTTTGCATCTTAGCTAATCCTCTCTCAATTAAAGGTTGTTTAGCTTCCACTGTAACTTCTTCTCCTTGTTCATTTGTTGTATTTACAAATATAGGATTTGCCATACCAGATTTAGATGATTGATCTTCTGGAATACTTTCACTTATAACATTACCATTTTCATCTACATTTAAACTTTCAAATTCTTTAGGGTTTTCTACAAGTTCTCCGTTCTCATCGTATGAAAAAGTTGTTTCACTTTCAGCAACGTTAACTATACCCATTAATTTGTTATAAGCGTCTTTGTTTTGTTTTTCGCTCCAAGTAGTAAAACCTTCATCAGTTGTAAAAGAACTTTTGTATTTATCTAGGTTATAATCGGTTGCTAACCTAATATAATTATATTCTTCTTTTTCAGTATCGTATACTTGTACCTGATCTGAACCTGGCTGGTCTTCATCAAACTCAAATCTAGGTTCTCCATTACTATTTTTAACATTGTAATATTGTTCTCTTAATCTAGGAATTAATTCTTCTTCTGATGTATTTAAAAAATTATCATACGATATATTAGATCCACTAACTATAGGTGATTCTTCAGTTTCTTCGTTTTCAACTATTTCCTCTTCGCCAGATGTAGGCATTTCTATATTGTCTAAATCTTCTTGTTCAGTCATCATGTAAGAAGATGGATCCATAGTTTCTCTAAGAGCTTTTAATTCATCTGGCTCTTCATAAGTTCCTATAGCTTTCTGAAACTGTAACCAGTCTCCTCCAACGTCACTTTTATGAGCATCAAATAACATTTTTTGATAGTCTTCATTCTGCATGGCAGAGGAGAAAGCATCATAATCATTACCTACTTCGTCACCGTAAGCGGAAAATAATAATTCTAAATATTCTTCATTCATGTTAAGATCCTATTAATGATTTACTTTCTTTATATATTGTTTCAAAATTATCAGTTATCCATTTATCTATTTCACTTTTAGACATACCCATTCTAGGTCCCCATTGTTTTTGTAGTCCAGTTTTTAAATCAGCCTTACTATATGTTTTAACCATTTTAGGCGACATATATAACTCCATTTTCTTACCAGTTATATTATTTCCATTAACATATTTTAGTATTTTAGCCTCGTTCTTTTTATAAAGCGCATTTAGTTCTCCATCAGTCATATTGCCTTTACCATTTATCGCGGCTCTTTGTTCAGCTGGACTGCCTGGTATAAGCCCAGATGCAAACAACAACATTTGCTTAGAATCTCTACCTGCGTTAAAATTCCAGTCAATAGCTTGAAATAAAGCTTCATCATTTAATCCGCCTACTAATTTTTTACCATATTCTTTTTCAAATCTTGATACAGCTTCCTCTTGTGTTTTAGGTTTTGTACCGCTATTAAATCCAAAGTCTGTATGAGGTCCAGCATTTATACCATTACCACTAGCTCTCTCCCATGTTAATATTCTATCTGCCACTTTATCCACTCTATCATTTGATATATCTTTAGGTTGACCATAAGAAACTTTTGTTGGTTTTTCTTTAACAACTGGTGCAGGTTTTTCAACAACAGGAACAACTGGTTTTTCTTTAACAACTGGCGCGGATGTCTCAGTTGATGGTTTTACGTCTTTACTTTTTTTTTCAACTCCCACTTTGTTGTACTTTCCATTTTTAAATTGGTAAACTACACCAGCGTCTGCACCTTTGCCATCATTTCTATAATAATTACCATCTACCGGTGGATTTTTTTCATCACCTACGCCTGGTGTTCCACTTATAGCATTATTAATAGTTCCTAGCTCAGCATTACTATCACGAGTAATTTCATCTTTGGCAACAGCTTCTTGATCATTTCTTCTTAAAACTCCACCACCACCCATATCTTGGGGCTTTTTGTTTTTATTACTATTATAAGCTGCAGCGTTTAGATTAGGTGTGTTATCACCGCCACCACTTGTGTTTTGATCACCACTTTTTACAGAATAATTATCTTTGTTTATATTAAAGTCATCCCTCAACTTATTCATGTCCTTAGGATCGTTTAAGTCGTAAGTTTTTCTTGATTCTCCACCTGTTATATTTCCTTCGCTATCTTCTTTTGTTGCTCCTGAAATTTGAATTGCAAAACCACCATCTTCGTTTTGAATTACTTTAGCTTCGCCTCTTTCTATCATAGCTTCAATACTGCCTTTACTATCTCCTGTTTTTTGTTTTTCAAAAAGACCAAGACTCATTAAAAAATCCTCTGCTTCTTGCTGTGTTTCAGCGCCACTAGCTTGATTATTAAAACTAGTGTTAAATTCTTCTATGGTAGCAGCTTTAGCTAAAGCGTTTGCATTTTTAATTTCAGTAGCACTTGGACCTTTAGGCTTGCTTAATGTTCTAGTTTTTAATATTTTATTTTTCTTAAGTAAAGTACTGTCTTCTGGTATATGCTTAAAATAAGTTTCTCCTATAGCTCTTTGTTCTTCAGAGTTTTTCCAATTACCTATTAAAGCTTGAGCAGCATAACCACTACTAAGATCTAAATCATCTTTTGTACCAGCTATACCATCTTCACCTACTAGTTTACCTGCGTTATCTCCCAATGACGCATCTAATTGAGTTAACGCTTGCTTAGCTTTCTCAGCTTCAGGACCATCTCCTTTAGCTCTTGTAAGTAAATCATTCACCATGACAGGATAGCTATCAGTCATGCTTTTACTATCATCTAATATAGCATTTACACTAGCGTTATCCATGTTTGTCATAAAAGAGTTATTAGCTTCCGTGTAATCTACATAACCTTTTTTATCGTTTGGGTTTCTATTATCTTGAAGTTTAGAAACAAGATCATCATAACCCATTTCTTTTTTAATACCAGCTTGCCACTCATCTCTTAGTTTTCCAGGATCACCGTATGTATTTATTCTAACATTACCACTAACAGCTCCTCTTACAAACTCTGGTCCATCTATTATCATTTGTTTACCATCAGCACCCATTATAGGTTTACCGTCAGCATCTTCAGAGTATAACTCTACATGTCCTGTTTCATAATTAAAAGTCTTTTTACCTTGACCCTTGTTTTGTAAAGTTACTAATAAATCGTGAGGTGTTCCAGCATTTAAACTGCCTGGTGCAAATGGAGCTTTTCCACTTGCCTCTTCAAATTGCTTAGCGTAAGCATCATAAGCACCACCCATTTCTGATAGTTGTCTAGGTACACTTTTTAGTTTTTCTAATTTTTGTTTACACTCTGCAGTATCACAACCTAACAATTTATAATAATCATTATGTAGGTTAGTTAAAAATGCCTCTGTATCTTCAGCGTAACCACCTTTAGGTTTATATTTTTCTACATTTTGATACCAAGCTTCATCACCTAAGACTCTTTTCATTTGCCTTTCCTCTAATATATCCATATTTGCTTGTATATTAGAAGCTGCTTGAGCGTTTAAATTATCAAACTCTTCGTTAAATTTATCATTAAAATTTCTAATTTCTTGATTAATAACTGAACCAGTTTGATTTATTATTGTTTTTGGATTAGTATACCCCATGTTGATATTTTTTTATTGACCCGTTTGTGACATTGATCCAGACCCTTGAGTAACGTTAGTTCCAGTATCAGCATTCATGCTAGCTAATAATTGATCGTATTGACCTTGCATAGCGTTAGTTTGTAAGCCTCCAGCAATATTACCCATACCAGTTGTAACAGAACTTGCTATAGTACCATAAGCTTCCCATTTTTGAGCTTCAGCAGCATATGCTTGAGCTTCATATTTATCTGCTAAGTTTTGAGATCTATTTAGCGCTTGTCTCTCTCTATCTTCTTGATACTGCCATTTGAACTTTTCACCTTCAGCTATTTGTTGATTAATAACTTGTTGACTATTTGCGACATTAACAGCATTTTGTCTTTCTTGTTTTTGAATATCAGCTGATATACCTTGTTTAGATTTTAAAGCCATTTGTGCTAAAGCAGTTGCACCACCAGCACCACCACCTGTTTGCATTATAGTGTCTAATGTATTAGCTAGAGCTTGATCTGCTTCTTCAGCTTGGAATTCAGCCGCGTTAGTTGCTACACCTACTTTTTCTGCTTCATTAGTTAAACCCGCCATAGGGTTTATAACATCTTGTCTAGACTCTTCCAAAGCTTTGGTTACTGCATTTTGCTCTTCAAGTAATCTTTCAGCTTCTCGCTGATCATTACCAGCTTTTACTGCTGATGCAATTCCCATGCCAGCGCCTACTACTGTTCCTACAACTGCTGCTGTTACTACTGCCATAATTATTTATTTAAAATTTTAACAAATTCAAAAGATGGTTCTTCGTCTTTATGCCACCCTAATTTTTTATACGTCTCTCCAAGGTTTTTATTTCTACACATTGAAAAAGTAAAACCATAACCTAAAGATTTAATTATTTCTTCACCTCCAGTTATTAACAACTCTAGTGCTTGTTTTCTATTATCTTCTCTATATTCTGGATCAGATATAATCCACTCAAGCAAAGCTACTTTTGCATTTGTTAAGTAAATAAAAGCAGCCATTATCATTTTATCATCAGCTGTTACTACAACCCCTGTGTCAGGTAGAAAATCTGCTCCGGGAGATGTCCACTCTGGCCAAGCCTCCCACCATTCTTCAATTATTTTTAAATCTTCTTTTTTATTTAATCTTCTTATATTTAATTTCATATAATATTATTGAGATGATACCACCCATTTAGATGATACCGCATATAATTCCTTGAGTCCACCAACATCTGTAGTTTGATCAGTACTTAACTTAACAGTAGTGTAAAAACCTTTTATACCACTCATACCTCTACCTTCTAAAACTTGACCTGGTATTTGAGATGATGAATTTATTAAATTACTACAGTATTTATTTTCTTTTCTATAAAAACCAGCATGGTTAGTATACTGAGTTACAGGATCGATATATTCACCTTCTATTAAACTTAATACCGGATTTGTCATATCTTCACTAGGCCAAAAAGTTCCTGCAAAAGGATTTACAACTTGTTCTGTTGGATCGGAAACAAACCAGTCTACTTCCCAACCATTACTTCCTTCGTAATTTACTGTTTGAAAATTCTTTTGAACAGAAGGTTTAGGATTAAATATAAATTCTATAGAAGAACCATATTGTCTACCGTAGAAAACTCCAAAATTATTTGAAACATCTGCATAGTGTTCGTATAAGCTACCGTCTTTAATTGAGTAGTAGTTGTTTTTTAAACTATCTATCAGTGTAGGTCTATAACTATAAAAACTTACCCAACCATTAATACTTTCATCAAAGTTTAAAGTATCATAAGTTTCGTTAGGTTGATTACTAGTCCATATATTATCCCTTGTAGCTTCTTCTTCAAAGCAAGGATCAATATAAGATTCTTTTTGTATAGAAACTACGTAGTTTTTATTATGTGTATCAAAACCTCCTTGTATTTTATCATTTACATACCATTCAAAGCTTATCTGAGCAGGCCAATTACTTAAACCAAAGTCAGCAGGTCTCCATTGTTTAGAAACACTAACATTACATCTGTCAGTATTAGCAGCGTATACAACATTAGCTACGTATAGATTATTAATACTATTACCATTAACTCTAATCAAGGATCCTATTGGTATTTTTAAACAGTCGCAACCTTCAACGTTTTGTACGGAAAAACTTACTGTAAATGTTGATGGATTAAGTGTACTAACAAAAGGAAAGTTTAACTTTTTAGGCGTTGGTATATCTTTAACGGTTGATAATTCATCTCTAAAATAGTCAGTCATACCGTAAGCTGATATTTCTGTTAATCCATCTCTAGATAATCTCATTACAGCACCTCTAAATCTATCAGCAAAATATTGTCTAAAACCATATTGAGCCCATGACTCAGGATTTTTACTAATACCAAACTCACCAACATAAGGAACAACCTGTCCAATAACTAATTTTGTAGAGGTTACTGGAGTGCCTGCACCTTCTGCTGAGTATATAGCATCTTTATCTATTAAAGCTTTACTTACTTTATTTTCTTGAAATATAGTTAAATTAGTATCATAAGCGTAAAGTCTCTGTATACTACCATTAGCAGGATCAACTGACTTTGTTATATTTGTAGCGGTAGAAAAAACATTAGTATTATTTACACCGGTAGCTGAATTAAAAACACCTGAATATATAAGATCACTAAAACGATGTTCTTGCTCATTATCGTCTTCAACTAAATAGGCTTTAACTCCAAAATCTACAGTAGTATTATTAAATCCTCCTCTTATTCTAGCCTCTTCTATAGCCCAATTGTCTAAATCTCCTTCTTCCCTTCCAAGAACAGTATTTATTAAACTACCACCCCTACAGTTAGGTATATTTCCAGCAGATCCAGACTTCCAATTTCTACCTCCAAAAGGAAAACATGGATACACGTTATCTATACTTGGATTAGTTATATTAGGTTTACCAAGAGACCAACCCCAAGGAACTCCTGGCCATGTTGGTATTATGTAGTTAGCTGAAAGTAAACCGTCTTGACTGTATTCACCATTATTACCAGCTAATATACTTGTTGTAACAGTAGAATTATAAGCAAATGGTTCGTCAGGATAATCCTGTTCCCATTCATCTTTTATATATCGTGTACTATCACCAGTTACCTTCTTTAACCAAAAAGAGTTAAAATATTTTACTAATATTTGATAAGCCATAATTTATAATCACTTTATTTTAAATACTTTTACACACCGCTACTAGTATTATCCGAATAAAACTTATTAGAAGTAGTATTCCAATCTTCTCCTCCAGCAACACTATCATTTTGTGGTCTTACAGGTGTGTTAGCTCTTGTTGCCCACCATGGTAGATATATAGGTACATCCCATTCAACAAATTCTCCCTTTTTTATACCACCACTACTTACGTCTGTAGCTCTTACAGTAACAACGTATCTTCCACCAGGCATACCGTTTCCTTGGAATGCAGCTTTTACACTACCACTCACGCTGTTTGGATTCCACTGTGCTTTATCTTTGTCTGGATTTCCTGCATATAATTCTGCATTACTTGTTATATCTTGACCAACAACACCTGTTGGATTAAGTGGTTTTACAAAGAACTTCATATCTGTATCTGGATTTCCTTTTCTGCTAGAATTTAAACCAGTCATATGGAAAGCATAATTTTCCGAACCCGCTCTAACTAAATTATCTTCTAGTTTACCTCTAGTAGACATCTTCCATTGTGATATCAGTTTCCAAGCTTTCATATATGCTGGGAAACAAGCTACATTATATGATCTCTTTCTTTCCCAACGACCATCATCTACTACAGCAGCTCTTCTCCACTGATAGAAGGTGTTACCACCATCTTGTAACTTCATAAAATCAGGAGCATTTGCTAAAGTAGGATCTTCTCTAAAATCTTGAAAAGCTGAACTACCTTGTAATCTAGCATTTAGATCAGGCCAATAGTGATGAGGATAAGAAAGTGTTTGATTATTATTTGTACTAGTGTAAACGTTATTTCTTTCTCCAACTATACTTTCACCTCCTCCACCTGAAAAGTTTCCACCATTGTTACTACTATTAGCATGAAAATAAATAGGACCTTTAGGCATATAATCAAGTAGCTCATTTCTTCGAGAACTACCGAAATTACTATTCTGTATAGCATCTGTATCTTGTAACCCAAATACCACCTCACCTGGAGGCTGACAATCATAATATCTCCCTTTTATTCCACTTAAATTTGATACTAAACTTGTTATAAGAGTAGCAGTAGCTGCAGCTCCAACAGCAAATGCTACACCTCCAATTACAATCCACCCACCACTAACAAACGCTACAAACGCAGCTGCAATAGCAGTCCAAGCAAGAAGCGGACTATAATATACGGTTTTCAAAGCTCTCATAGTGTCTTGTGTCCAAAAGTTTTCTAAAAGCCAACTTTTACCTTTATCGTGAAACTCCTCGGTAGGAGGTACCATCATACTTACTTGATACATTCTTGGTATTGACCATTCTACTTCTAGGGCTGTTCCCTGTAATATAGAACTTCCCCAACCTTCTTGAGGTTTTACACTACCATAAGAACCATTAGCAACTCTAAATACACCGTCCCAAGCAACACCTTGTACATTTTTATCAAAAGCTAACATATCAGTACCGTTTGGCGCTAAACCTGGAAATTGCCAAAATGTTGGCTTTTGTTCTGTCCAAGGATTATTGTCAAAAATACCTAAGTCAGTTAAATAAAGAAACTCAGCACTTCTCTTATACGTTTCAAACGTATCAGTAGGACTAGGATAAATACCTGAATTAGTCCATGAATTACCATTGTGTCCTTTTATATCTCTTGCTGTAGCGTATGGTGAGTATATTTTTTGTCCCATACCATTTGAACCTACGCCTTGAGGTAAAGGTTTTCCAAAGTACTCATCATCATCGTGTGAGTTACAACTATTAGCTGGATCATTACAATATCCTTCGTTATTAAAACCACACAAACTGCTAAAGCCATAATAACCAAAATCAGTAGTACCGATCATTTTTTGGGTTATTTGTTGAGTCCATATTCCTGGAAGTTTAGTACCCGCAGTTGGGAGAAGGAAAACTTGTTGAGTAAAACAAAACTCACTGTCAGTTGGGGATATTAAACCGTAGTTAATCTCTCTGTTTTCAAAACCACTTTCAGAAGCTATATATTGACCGTAAAATGCTTTACCGTTGTTTTCTCCATCATCACCTGGTACATCTCTTCTAGTATGTTTATCAAAACCAACTTTTTGTTGACCAAATTCTGCTTTTAAAGATAACGTCTGTGCTGCTCTTCTTTCTGTTGATGTAGCTAATTCACTACCTTGATCACATATAGCATCCTTTATAGAATTCCAAGTTATCGCCGTTCCATTTGTTCCTAATAATCTTTCATTAGGTTCTCTATTAAACACTTGACCACCAGCTTCTACTATTGAACTAGATCCTGTAGAAAGTCTAGTTAATTTAAACTTAAATTCAAATTGATTTCTTTGAGGATCAAACCAGTGTAAAAATCCATTATTTTGAGGACCCCAAGGTGATATTGCTAATTGAAATTCCCCTGGCTGTGGTTGAGTCATAACAAACTTACTAGTTATATCTCCATCAATTGCGTTTGTAGCTTCTATTAGTTCTATATCCACTAATGGGCCTAAGCTTAAACCTGTAGGTCCAATAGCTGAGAAAGTAGAAGACACAGGGCTAAACTCACCGTCTCCTTCACTAAACGTTATATTAGGAAAAGTTATACCAACAGGAGCTGTGTTATCATTAAACTCTATGTTAAAGTTTAACTCACTAATTAAACCACTAGTTGATGTCTCCCAGAATATATCTAATAAAGACTCAACAGGTTTAGTTTCCATTACCGTTAAAGTTGGACCATAACCATAAACAGTATTTCTTCTTGGTTCTGACTCTGTTTGATCTGTACAACCACCTAGATCTGTTGTACTCATACCAAATTGTTTCTTAGTGTTTATTTTACCTATTAAAGGATCTTTTTTACCATTATAAAAAACATTAGGTATTATAGGATGATCAGGATCAATCAAAACTTCACCAAGTCCAGATTTACTCATACTAGCTACACTTATTACATCGTCACCTAGTGGGTCACTATCTCTTTGATAACTCATATAGTAAGAAACACCATTAGTTTCTTCTATTCTACTATCAACTCTAGGAAATAAAATTGCTTCACTAGAAAAATCTGCTTGTAATGGTCCTACTTGATCTAAATCTCTAGGTACTTTATTAACATTATCTCCAAATAAAACTACATGACTAATTGTTCTATATTGCTCAGTAGGATATTTTAAATTTTTAGAGGGTTGAGGGCAGTTATTAGTAAACGGTGAAACAGTATCGATACACGTATCGGTTTCATTCTCTGGTTGATCACATGGATAACCCGCTAAAGCATTAGGTAAATAAACATTATAATATTCTTGCTCTGTTTGTTTGACTACGATTTTATAAGAATACCAGCCAAGAGGATTATCTGCTGCCGCCGTAGCTGTACCGGATATATTAGGCGAGGTGTTTATTAGCCAATTACAAGCTGGAGTAACAAGTATCGTAGGATCATTCCAATCAACAGCCCATTGCATACCGTTTGTCCAAAATTCATTAGAATTACTAATTGAAACCGATAACAAAGTTGCAACACCGTTGTTATTTACAAACTCAAAAGTCAACTCTGCTCTAGGTGTTTCATCTGGTAAGTTAGGGTCAACTTGTCCAAGCTTTGCAGGCCCTATTATTGGTAGAGTAATAGTACATTCATTACTAGCACCCATTGGAGGATATATAACATTTTCTGATATAGTAACCAAACTTAATGTACCATCAGCTTCGGAATAAACACCAGGGTAACCACCTATTTTTTTTGCTTTTGGAATTATATTATTGAAAATAATAGTTAATAAATCTCCAGGCCAAGTATCTGGTTCTAATAAACCCGTACCTGGTTGAGGTGGTGCTGGCGCTACATAACCCGCTACTTTATCTTTAAGAATTAAATCTTCAGAACTTTTGTAATCATGAAAAACAGTTGAGTTTTTAGCTCCAGTAGACTCTTTTATCAACTCTGATAATATTACGTTAGATTGTCTTCCGTATCTATCTGATAAAACAACACCAACTTGGTATGTCCTATTTTGTTTTAAAGTATGATTTTGATATTCTTTTCTAATCCAATAAGAAGTATCTTTTTTAAAAGTGTCATCTCTTTCTGGAAGTGGTGGCTTTTGTGCCACTTGTATGAAGTAATCTAATCTACTAGGTGATTCATGTTTGTCAATATAGTTTCCATATATTATTCTGTTACCTGAAGACTCTTGAGCTAAAGCTCTAAGAGGTGTTACGTCATTGACTCTAGTAACTTGATCTGTTGGTATAGTTTTCCAAGCTTTTTTACTTTGATAATTGTAATATAGCTTATCAGAATCTAAAGTAGCAAACTCTTCTAGTTCTAAGGTATCTACTATGTAAACATTATTTACATCTGATGTTTTCAAAAGTATATCTACAGCAACTATTTTTAAAGTATCTCTAACGTCTTTCCACTTCATTGCTTCGTTGTTGTTACCTTTAGTAGGTGCTAAAATGCACATGTCTACATCAGTAACTTTATTTTCCATAAATCTAACGACTGTACTATCAAACGCATCACTTTCTTGACCTACTAATTGACTAGGTTGTTCTACAGGTGGTAGTCCCGGCTGAGATATTATTTCATCACTCAATGCGTCGTTACCTACAAAGTAACCATCTTGTTTAGGTATAAACACAGTTTGAGTAAATGGAGCAGACAAAGAATATTCATCGTCTTCAAATTTAAACCTATAACTTAGTCTAATAAACTTATCTTTTAAATATTCTGGATCTCCACCCCATAATATATCATAATCTGGATTTAAGTTTGAAAAATAAATAATATCTCCAGGTTCGACGTTTCCTAGACTACCAAAAAAAGTAACTATTGTAAAACCATTAAGTACTGCAGAGGAGATTGTAACGTTATTTACAACTACGTTATCACCAACCTTGGCTCCAGATATTCTTGAACCGTCATTTGTAAAGTTTTGAGGATTTTGACCAGTTGTTGTAGGTTTTATATTAAAGTATTGACCTTTTAAAAGTATCCCACCATTTGGAAAAAAAGCATAAACCTTAGCCGCTGTGTGCGGTGGTAGGTACTTAGAGGTAGTATCTTTCATTGTTGATTTATAACCAATCAATGGATCTATTACACTACCAGCAAATTGCCCTTCATCTAAAAGTAAAGGCGCGCTATAAGGGTAGTATTTAGAAACAGATATTTGATCTTCGTTAACATAATAACCTGGAGTAGCTTGATTTATATTTATTTTTCGTGGTTGATTTCTATTATCTGTCCAAAATAAAAGATTTTCAAGTAAGTTAACACCTGTTATAGGGCTATTTTTAGAAAAGTTTAAAAAATTTCCTTCTACTAGAACACTTGAAACTTTAGATACTGTATTGTATTGTACTATAAAGCAAGCTGTTCCAGCTATACCAGAGCACGTGTTTTGTAATTGATCTGGAGAAGAATCAATGTAATTAGTTAAAAATAAAAATATGTTATTAGTAGTATCATCAAACAATGAGCCAATAGCATCTAGATTGTCTATATTTAAACCAAAGTCTGTTAAAATAGAATTACCTAAAACTGTTTCTAAAGCTCCAACGTCATCACCTTCAGATTTACTAATTTGAACATTTTCACCATCTCTATATTGGCCATTAGGAATTAACCTACCGTCCAAATCTTTGTTCATTTTGGACTGTATGAATGTATTTTTAACTTCTGGCATAGTTTAATATTTAATCCATTTAGATTTTCCACGCATAACCTGTACAAATTCTTGAGGTTTTAAATTTGACAGTCTTATTTTAGCATTTCTTAATTGAGCTCTTCTATCCTTCTTGTATCTAGCTACTATATATTCAGGTATGTTTCTTCTAGTTGATAATAAAGAATAAGCTATATGCATGTATAAAGCTTCCTCAGCTAATTTAGGTATTTTAGTATTCTCATCATATGCTAAACCGTCAGATATATATTCTAATACTACTAATTTACCAGCTATGTTACTACTAAAAGATATTTTACCTTCACGCTGGTTCATAGTAAACCACCCGTTATAATTTGCTAATTCTCCGTTAAGCCCATATCTTTGACCAAGTAAAGCAACGTCTCTTCTAGCATATATACTCTCTCCTAACCCTTCGTTAAAGATAGGTTCTACCGTAGCCATTTCATCTTTAGGTATGTTAGCCCATCTTTCTTCAGTCATAGATGTTCCTTCTAAGTTTTCTCCAAAATTATCTTGAGTTGGGATACCGTAACCTGAACTAGGGAAATTAAAACCAAAAGGATTATTGGTTATGTTAGTGTCCTGAATAGGACTTTCTGTTGGATTTATTGTTAAATTCGTAGGATAAATAGGGTGTTTTATTCCTGATCTGTCTATCCAAGAAATACCAACATAGTTTACGTAATCTTGAGGTAGTATAACAGACATGCTTGGAGGTACTGTTAATTCCATAGACTTAACAGAATTTAAAACATCATATGAAAACTCTTGTAATCCTCTTTTAGCGTGAAATAAAACATCTGATCTTTTTACTTTAGATATTAATTTATCATCGCCAACGTAACCTACTATAAAGTTATTAACTAAATCAAATATAGATATATACTGATAGTCACCGTAATTAGGAGCACCGTTAACTAAGTCTGATTTTAATGTAACTCTTACATAATATCCGTCTGGTATTGCGTCAACATTATCAAACTCTATAGTACTATAAGAGTGTATATTGGAAAATTTAGACACTTTAAAACCTCCACCTGTTCCACCAGATGGACCAAGTATAGGAGCTCCAGTCCATAACTCGTATGGAGCTAAACCATCTGGGCTTATTTCCAAGTAGAAGTTGTTTAAGTGGTAACTATAATCATTCGGGTTCCAAGAAGTTGAACTACCTAACTCTAACACTTCATCAAAAGTATACACCATAGAATCCATCTCAAGTCCAGCTGGTTGTTGTGTGTAACTTACTATATTGTTTTGAGCGCCAACGTAATACTGTTCGTTAGTTTCATTTATAGCGCCACCATTAGGAGAATTTGCCATTATTTATTAAGTTTTTTGATTTACTTCTGTTGCTTGAACTTGCTGTGCAGCAGCTTGAACTATTTGAGGATCTCTTATGACCACACCAGAGTACATTAATATGCGTAAAATTACTTCTGTTTGCTCTACTGAATCTAATTCAAAGTCAACAGATCCCGTCACTGGTATAGAAACTCCTGAAGCCCCGGCAGCTTGATCGTATATATATTGACCTAAGTTACCTTCTACATAAGCCCAAACAACATCTCTAGGTTTTCTTATGTAAGATACAGAAACATCTTTTTGTATAGAGGTTGGATATATTAAAAACTTTAAACAATCTCCACATATTATAGTTCCTGTAGCGTCTACTGGGTTTGCGTATTCTTGTTGTATGTATAAAGGATATTTTTCAGATGGTCTAGTAAGCTTTGACATGTTTAGGTTTAAGAATTCACCTCTATTTGTCATTTGAATTTCTTGTTCATTCTTATAGATTACAGTACCTAATCTATGAATAACATTTTGCATATAAAAATAAGGTTCTGCTAACGGTATGGGATTTCCTATATTATCAAATTCTTCATCAATATATGTTAAATTAGAAACTGTTTTAAAAATAGCTATTCTACTTTCTATACTTTCTACTCTATCAGCATACTCATCTTGAAGACCCTGCGCTAACCTCATTTGCTGATTTAAGTCTTCAAAATATTTTTCAAATATTTCTAATTGAACTTGTGACGCAATTTTGTTAAATTCCGCCGGTGTTATATATCCTCTCTGTTCTTTATTTAAAATAAATAAAACCGTTTGATATACGTCATTTACATTTATCGCCATTATATTTTTTTTTATAAGAAAAAAGGCGGCGAGTAGCCGCCTAATTACTATTATTACATGTTAAAACTTAGTTTAACTTTTTATCTATAGATTTGTAAACTTCAACTCCTTCGTCTGTTTTTAAGAACGCAGCAAATGCTGAGTAAGGATTTTCTTCAAAAGGTATTGTCATTAACTTTCTACCATTACTTGCCCAAGAAAATGTACGTTGATCAGATGATAATTTTATTATTCCAGCTTCTGTAGCTTTTATAGCAAAATTTCTTAGTTCAACATTGTCATCAGTTACTAAAGAAAGAAAAGTTAATGGATTTCTTTTAGCAAAAAGTAAAACATCTCTTTTAAGCTCTTTAGAACTCATGTTGTTTACTTGTGATCCTAACTCAACTCTTAATATAGCTTCAATATGGTCCAACTCTAATTCTCTCGCCATACTTAAAGCTTTAAACTCATACTCTAAATCTTCTAACTCATCATTAGCTTCTGCTATAGTATCTAACTCTCTGTAACTAACGTTACGTCCCGGGTGATACAATGATAATAATTTTTGTAAGTTTTGTTTTTCTTTAGGTACGCTTAACACTCCATTTTTAAAAACTATATGTTCTAAAGTACTAACACCTTCTTGTTCATCTACAAATACTGATTTTTGATTACTAGCATATCTCAATTCTCTTTGATGTCCTTGCTCATTGTCAAAGTACAGTAAAGGAAATCTTCTAGTATGCTTTGATACCAAAGTAAATGTTAACGGTGAATAATCATTTGAAAGGTAATAGTTTCTATCTTTTACCTCCCAGTTTTCTTCTTTTATTTTCATAATATAATATAATATAATTTGTTATTTATTTAAGCTTGACTACACTGTGTAGCTCCACAAGGATCACCCGGATTACTATAGACACCATTAAATGGATTGTCATCAGCAAATTCTGAGTTATATTCAATTCCTGAAAAAGTATAACAACACTCAAACTCTTGTTCTCCTTCTTTGTTTACGAATATTACTACAGAATCAGGATCTTCAGTTATCGAGTCAGAACTAGATATTGACGAGGGTGCATTATCGCATGATATCCCTGGGCCAACTGTACACTTACTGTATATATATTTAGCATTAAAACATTGCCCACAATCAACAGCTTCATTTTGATGTTCTAGCGCAGCTGACGCTGCTTTAGATGCATCTTCTGCTGACGCAGCTTCTTGAGTAGCTACAGTTAAAGCTTCTTTTGCCTGGTTATACTCATCTTGCTTCTTTTCTAATTCCTCAGCAGTTTCATTAGCTGCATCTTGAGCTTCCTTTAAGGTTTCTTCTGCTGCTTCACATTCTGCAGGAGGATTATTAGCAATACAATTCTCATATTCTAATTTTGCCTCTTCAAGAGTGCTCTGTGCAGCTTGGTTTGCATCTTCAGCTTCCGCTAAATCCTCTGTGGCTTTCTCAAACTCACTTGTTGCCTCATCAAGTTTTTCAGCAGCTTGTTCACTTTCATCCTTTGCTTGGGCAGCCTTAGATTTTAACTCATCTGTTGCCGCTGAAATATCATCTTCACTAATTTCAAATTCTTTAAATAAATCTGAACATTGAATCTGATCTTGTTGTTCACCAAGTTCGAATAAATACTTTATTAATTCCTCAATCTCAGTAAAAGGCGCATCTGACGCATCTCTTAATATTAACTGAGAAGAATACAAGTTACAAAAAGCGTTACCAGCCCACAAGCTAGTAGAGTTTTTATAATCATCATTTCCTGCCATAGAGTCAAACCAGCATTTTAAATAAGTACTAAGTCTTTGATAATATGTTAAATCTTCTTCCCCTGCTTCAATGAAATCTCTAACCACAACAGCTATAGAATCGTTATCATTAAATGGTTGGGCTAAAGAATAATCAAAAACTGATTCTTCTGTTTTTAAAAAACTAGTTATTTCAGCGTTAAGTTTATCAACAACTTCTTCGTAAAGAGAAGTGGTACTGTCGGTACTAAACAATTGTTTAACATAGGGAACTAAGTCATTTTCACCAATAGAATCTAAATAGCTTATAAATTTACTATTTAAACTTATTTGATTTTGATAACCTATATTCACTAATAATCCTCCAAACTTACCGTCACTCATTTCAAATGTATGCGCTACAAACTTAGGTCCAGCTATTTTTCCAACAAAATGGCTAAAATTACTTGGTAACACATGTAGTTTTTCAACTGACCTGTTTTTAATTTTTATTACTTTCATTATTTTAGGTTTAAAAAAACCCCTAAATTAATAGGGGTTTTGATTTTGTTTTTATGAATCTCATTCAGATGAAAACTGAATTGACTTCATGTCTGTCACAATTCTTAGTGCCGGTCTATAACAAGGTTCTTGATTTCTCGCGTTCCCAGCGGCAGTTGCCATTTGCACAGCACCATCTTCACCAATTTCTTCGGCTTTAGCTGAAGAAATTATACCGCCCCAAGGCATTCTAAATTCTACACAGTCACTTTCTTCACAATTACTCTTGCTCTCGGTGTAAGCTTCCATTAACTTTTGCATATTTGATTGTTTAGCATCATCGCAATTGTCTGCATTTTGCTTTGCATTAGAACTCATAGCGTAACCAACTAAACTTAACACAGCTTCACCAGATGATAAAGCTTTAGTCATTGCTCCTGCCCAAGCGTCTGCCATTAATATTTTATTAATTTCAACGTCTGGATTAGGAATAACTGTAGATTTACCAGCGGCTTCTTGTCCATTTTTATATTCATCGGCGTCACCGCTCAATAAATCAATTTCCCACACTCCGTTTGCTCCAGTACCACCTCCAGCAACTACTACAGAAAACTTATCAAAGTCACTATTTACGTCAGCTGTGTATGTTTTATCAGAATCTAACTGAATAAATACAGATCCACCACCTTGTGAATCTGCTTTTTTTACTTCTATTGTTGCCATAATTTATATAGTTTAAAAGTTAATAAATTACGCAGCTGTGAATAATACGAAATTATTTGCAGCTTGTACACATAGACATCTTTCAGAAAGATAATGAACTTCCATAGCATCAAGAGATGAAGTATAAGCTCCACCAACTGAACCAGTAATCCATGATTTCATTCTTCTATCGTCTGTTTCAGAAGCTCTATATCTTACGTGTAAGAAAGGTCTTCTAATGTTTGATCCTAGCATCTGATCGTATACTGTTGAAGTTCCAGCAGGTATTAATACACCTTTGATGTTATCAACTAATCCACGAGTAGTAGCATCGTTTAGGTATTTCCAATCAGTCTTGTAAAAGTCATAAGAACCTCTTCTAAAACCTGAAAAACCAAAGTTTAACGCCATTTCTGCTTCGTTGTCAAATAGACCGTAAGAAGCTGCGTTAGATGCATTAAAAGCACTACCAGCCATTGTAGCAATCATATCGTCAAAGTCAAGAGCAGTAGCTCTGTCTAAGAATAACATGTTTTCTTCAATAGCACCTTGTAAATCTAATTGTTGTAATATAGCGTCAAAATCTGCCATAGCACCAGAACCTGCGTTTGGAGCACCAGAAAAACCTTGATAAACGTTACCTCTTTCGTTCAAAGCTGCAAACATACCTTGTGTTCCTGATCCAGCAGTAGCGCCACCGTTAGTAGCAACACCAGAACCAGCAGCAGCAAGTTCACCTTCAACCATTGCCATTTCTAAGTAATCTTCATATCTAAGTCTAGTTTCAGACTCAGCTTTCATATACCATAAGAATCCAGATGTTCCGTCTTCAGTAGCAACTTCAACCCAACCGATTTGAGCAGTGTCAGAACCGTTAACCTCGTACTTATCTTTAATGATAATTGGTTTGTTGTGAAATTGAGTGAATGATGGAGTTACAGATCCTTCCATTCCTTCTGTTCCTTTTGCAAAATCAGAACCGTATACAAATAAATGATACGCTGCTGGTGGGTTAGCTTGAATAGAAGCAAAGTTTGGTTCAGTGTAACAAACAGCATCAAATGTTAAGATACCTGGAGTACCTGGGTTTGGAGCTGATGTAATTAAACCTTTCAAAGTTTCAGACGGTGCATTAGGATTTTGAACCACAAAAGTTTGGTTTTTTCTAACAACCACTTGATTACCTGGTGACAAAGTCACAGTAAAAGTTTGAGCAGCAGTACCATTAGCACCACCGATAGCTACATTATCATATCCAATGTGTAGTCTATTTTGTTCAGACCAAATTACTTGATCAGACGTCATAGGCATTTCTGCACCTACCATTCTCAAGAAACCAGATAAAGTTCTGTTTCCGTATCTTTCTACCTCTTGCTCATAAAGCTCAGGTAAATATTGCTGAGCGAAGTCAGCGAAGTCCCCAGCAGATGCAGGATCTGTCCACTGTAAATAGTTAGTTGACAAAACTGTTTGTTTCTGTGTAGGAACTAAATTTGGGGGGTTTTGTATAAAACTTCCAGCCATAATTTCTAGTTTTTATTTATTTCTTTTTATTTTTAATTTTGATGAATCTACGCCACTAACCGCTTTCAACTTAAAACCATTTAAAAATATATCATTTGGAGCTGATGTTCTAGCTTCATTATTTATATTTTTAGATTTAGCAACAACGTCTTTTACAGCATCAGCTTTACCTTGCTCATAAAAGTGTTGTGCTATAGTATCAGCATTTCTAGCAGCATACATAGCTTTATGATAGCCTTTTACATCTACAACTTCGCCTTTATCGTTTAAGAACTTCTTAACTACATTTGAAATATCAGACTGTGCATCGGCAACTTCATTTGGATTTGAAACTCCATACCTAAAATTTTTTTCACCTAACTTAAATTCAAAACCTTTAAATTCGTTAGAGAAAAAATTCTGCGTATTTGTTTTAAAATTGTCATGTTGCTTTTGCGCTATCTCTTTGTCTTTGGAAAATTTATCAAAAAACTGTTTAGCTTTAGTTAGTTCATTATTCACTGTGGGCCTCAACTTGATTTCCTCATAATAAGTGTCTTTTAAACCATCTAAAAACTTTCTTGCTTTTGCAATTTCCTCTTTTTTAGCGAGTTTTTTTCGACGCACTTCTCGCTCTTCGTCGTAATCTTCATCCACTTTAAAGTTTTCTTCCATTATAAAATCAATTTCATCAATCTCTAAATGTGGTTTAGTATTTTTATAATATTCTTTTAACAATACATCTTCATCAACGTTTGAATAATCTGCATTTAACCTTAGGTAATCGCTCATATCACCACCTGTTTCCTTCATGAAACTTACTAGTTTATCCACCCCTTCAGGTAACTCAGAAGCAGGTTCAATAGTTGGTTCTGTTTGTTTTTCTTCTTGCTCTTCAGCTACTATTTCTTCTATTACAGGTGTTGGTGCTTCTTTACTTACTTCTTCGGCATCCCGTACTTCTTCAACCACTGGCGTGCTACTCGTCTCGTCTTTCTTTTCTTCGACAACAACATCGCTATCGCTTGTTTCTTGTGCTTGAACGGCATCTTCTTCTTTTTTAAAATTTATTTTAGGTGTTTCAGCTGTAGCTGTTAGTTTCTTAGGTCTACCTCTTTTCTTTTTTATTTTAAATTCTCCTTCTTGAGGAACTGATCCATCTTTTTTTTCTTCCATGATATGATATTATATAATTAAATACCCATCTGTTCGTTTAGTGTTGGCCCACTTGGTTGATCACTAAAATCAGTTGGGGTGAGATTATAATCTCGTTGTTGTATTAATTTACTTTGTTGTGTAGCTTCCATTTTAGATCTTTGGTCTTTACGATCTTCAATCATTTGTTCTTTTTGACGTATAACACCCATATCTATTTCAGCTAGAGCTTTGTCAAAACCAAACTTTTGTTGAGCTAACTGCATTTGCATTTGCATTTCAGCTTGTAATTGTTGTATTTTAAAATCTGATTTGCCTTTTTCTACTTGTAATTCTGTTTGAGCAAAAGCTTCTTTTTTCTGAACTTCATACATAGCGGCTTTCTCAGCTGACTGTGCATTAGCTTGAGCTTGTGCTTCAATCATTTGTTGCTGTGCTTTTTGGTCTTCTTTTGCTTTTTGTTTTCTTTTTAATTTAAGAAGTTGATTAGCTAGTCTAAGATTATTAATGTTTCTAATATCAATAGCATCTTCTAAGTTTATTTGATTACTTTTTAAAGCTATTTCTATATTTTGTTCTAATATTTGCTTATCTTCTTCGTCTGGTTCTAATTCTAAGAATATACCAAAATCATATAAATGCAGCTCTTTCATCTCTTCCAATGTAGCGACATTATATAAACTAACACTATTAACTAAAGCCTCGTTTGTTAATTCAAACTCAAGTGAGTCAGCTATTCTTAAACATACGTTTTCGCATGTTTTAAGAGTAAGATATAGTCCAGCATCTAATATGTGCCTAGTTGCAACATTTGATTGCGCTACAGCTAACTTCTGTAATCCCAGTAAAGCGTCTTTGTCTGGGTTACTTCCATCTCTAGCTTCATTTAACCCGGTTACATCCCTTATCATTTGCAAATAGTATTGATAAGTTTGTATTAGACTTTGTATTTTAGCTTGACCTGCTGATGTTTGAAGTTCTTGTATAGGAACTTTACCAGGATTCATGTCGCCATCTTGAGTCATAGACCTACCTACAATACTACCAGTTTGAAAATACATATTTAAAGCTTCTCTAGGATTATAAGTAGTACCATTACCTAAATCTACTTCATTCAAACCGTCTACATCTAAGTAAACACCATCTGGAACTATTCTTGCTAAAACTTGCTGAAGTTTTAACGATGTTAACTGTATCATATCAGCAAAGGTTATCATACGCTCTACAAGAGAAGTAATCCTACCTTTATATAAAGAAGGAGCACAAATGTTATAGTTCATATTAACTTTACATAAGTTAGACTTTGGTCTAGTCATGTTTTGCGCAACTTTCCAATCTAACATTATAGGATGTCCTAATATTTTTGCACCGTGATATAATACTTCTATAGATCTACTAACTCTTTCAAAACCATCATTTGGAGGTGGCGCGAATGTATCTGGTTTTTCTAAAGCTTTTTCTAAACCATTATTTGTTTTCTTTATTTTAAAAACCTGATCACCATATGTTTTGTATTCATAATATAAAACTTGCACTGTGTCATCATCTCTATTACCTCTATAATTCCTTCTATAATTAGTATTACCAGGCATTTTTTGTATAGTCTCTAATTCAGCATCAGTTAAATTTGGAAACTGTTTTTTAAGTTCTGGTAATGAAATATTTTTTACTTCACCTACATAATATATATCTTCAAAGTTAGGATCATCAGTATAAGAATAAACTATATTAACAGGATCTACATAGTCAACAACTACTCCCTCTGATTTATTCCAACTCGTTTTTACACAACCAATACCAAGTTCAACTAAATCTTTATATAACCTACGTTTAGTTAGTTCATACTTGTTTCTATCTAAGGTGTTATTTATTACTTCCTCTTCGGCTATTTCTATAGACTGCTTATAGTCTAGTTGCATATGTATTTCTAACTCTTCTTCATTCTCAGGTGGATTCTGCATGTTTTTAACCTCAGATATATCCATTCCCATTTGAGCTTTTACCGCTGCTATAAATTCTTGAGTAACTATGTTTTTATGTAACTTTTCAGCGTAATCTGTTCTCTTTTTCTGAGACGCTGGATCTTGAGCATATGCTTTAATGTCGTATATCTTTTCTGACATTCCATTAACTACTATATCAACAAACTTAGGTATAATAGCTACAGGTGTCCAATCTAGGTTTAAATAAGATAAATCACCATTTATAGATAACTCATCTTTATATTTTTGTATAGATTGTTCTGCTCTAGCATATAATCTTCTTCTATGAAATATGTTATAATTATTAGAATATCTTGCACCTCCAACTCCAGAAGCCCACCATTCACCTTCTATAGCTCTACCAACTTGCAAGCCATAGTCTAAAGACATTTTCTCTTCTTGTGATACTACCTGATCAGGAAAGGAACTTTGTGAGTTCGTGTAAATCATTTATTAAAGTATTTTTGAAAGTTTCCCATCATTATTATATTTTTTAAATCCTAAATCTATTGTTTTAGTAACTCGTTCAGAAACAGGTCTGTATTTGTTTTTGTTGCACGCCATTATTGCTAAACCAGAACTTATAGAAGCATCATGCTTAGTTCTATTGTTAATGTTAAATTGTGACCAATCTTCTAGTGTTTTTTGGTGATACATATCACCATATTCAGTTTCTTTTAATCCTACGAAGTCTTCTATATAAGCTTCTATTGCGGCAGCGTGTGCTTGCTTGACGTCTTCGCTTGAGTTAGGTATACCACCTATTTCTTTTTCAGCTGTTGACAACTTGTTCCACACTTTGTCAGGTCTATTTATACTAAAACCTCTATAACCTCTTCTTTTAAAATAATACAACAACCTGGGTTTATTATTCTCTGCTAATATTGGCATTCCATAAAATATACAAGCCATCAATACATCTTCAAAAAATATTTCAGCAGTTTCAGGTCTTGCTATATATTCTAAAAAAAAGTGGTTGGGCGGAGCATCTTCCATTGAAAACTTAGTTAGTCCATGAAGTGCTCCCTTAGAACCGCGGCCATCAACAGTGCCACTAATATCGTAAGAGTCACAACCAAATGCTCCAATGTGTTCATTACCTGGATATTTTCCTCCATTTTTACTTATTACATTGTTTTGTAAATTTAAAGGTGGTATCCATGAAACATTGAACCTCCCATTTCTTGATGGTTTGAAAAATACTCTAGTATCTTTTACTCCTTCTTGCCATTGAAAAGATCCTGTAGTAACATTTGCTTTATTATTTATGTCCTCGTTAAAATCTATTTGCTCGTATATTTTTGTTAAATTAAACAAACTAGATTTTACTTCATCTCTAAAAGCGTGTTTTTCAGTTCTTGGAAATTGTCTATAATATTCATTTAAGCTGTCAGAATCTTCTTTAAGTCCTTCTACTTCATTTTCCCAGTGTTCAATTACTCCGATTTTAATTGGGATACCATCAATTCCATTTTTTGGATTTTTTGGCGTAGTGAATACAGGTAGTCCAAAAGTATCCATGAATCCTTCGTAGTTCCATTCCATAGGGATGAAAAGAGAGTAGAGGCCAGAAGCTGTTTGTCCGTTTCTATTTCTTTTTGTAACGTCTGAACTTTCGTAGAGTTTTTTGAAGTTGTTTCCACCTTTATCTAACGCGTTTGAAGTTGAGCCCATCATACACTTGCCTACTATTCTTCGGCCTAGTCTTAGTGTAGTTTTTGTAACTCTCCAGTTGTTTAATATATTGTCTGGTCGTTCCCATTTTCCTGATTCGTCGTGTGCTAATATTTTTAATTTCTCACCATCGTAAGAGTTGTCCCCCGTATTTTTCCAGTCTATAGTTGTGTCAAGACCTTGTAATTCTTTTAATTTTACGTTATCATCTAGTTTTCGTCTAGTAAGCTTTGAAGCTGGTACTCTATACGCCAGTTCGGTTTTAGGACGATCCATACCATCTTGGATGGGTTTAAAGAAAAACGGATAGTTAACGGATATTGGTACGACTTTGTCGGTAAACATTTTTTTAGCATCTGCTCCAGTCTTAGATAAGATACCGAATCTAGCGTCAGACGATATTGTTGCCTGGTTGACCAGTTCAGCTGACGACATAAAGCTAAATCCACTCCGTCTGTTTTTAAGATAGCACATTCCATAGCACCTGTTGTCCGCTTTACAAGCTTCCCAGAAAATGAAGAAGAGTCTGTTTGCTTCTCTGTAATCGGCTGCACCAACATCAATCTTTGACCATTGCAAGTACATGTAATGAGTACCAGTGACATAAGTAGGATCACCGTTGTTATAAAACCAGTAACCTTCTTCTCTGCGTTTAAATTCTTGATCAATGTAGTCATACCATTCTTCCTTAAAATCTTCTGGGTATTCTTCCCAGTCAAACCTAGTTTTTATTCTACTTAAAGCTTTCGGGTATTCTTGTTTTTCCCAATATTGTTCCTTTTTATTTTCGCTTCGTTTAAAAGGTTTGTTTTCTGCCGGTAGTGCAATACGAAGGTTTTGTATTTCAATGATCTGTCCAATCTTTCCAGTTTTACTAATTACTACAAAATCATAATCAGAATTATAACCATACTCCCATTTTTTTAATCTATTCTGTTTAGATAGTATTTTAGGATTTACAATGTCTTTTACTTCTTTCCAAAGTGTTTGCTCGTAACTCACTTGCTTCTCCCTTCCGCAAAGCCTTTAAAAGATCTTGTTTCTTTAACTTCTTCTTTAGCTTTACCTTCTAACATATTTTCCTCTTCTTCTATTCTTTTTAATATTTCAAAAGCGTCAAATATTGCTAGTTTTTTTGTTGCAGCGGCATTCTTCAAACGATCCGCAGTCACATCTTCTCCCGTGTCTACTATCGGTTCTTTCGCAACTTTGATTAGCTCCACAACCGCAAGTTGTCCCGCTTGGATTATACTCTTTTTCGTTTCCTTCGTATTCATGTTTAATAAGTATATCTTTAGATTTCATACAATATAATATTTCACTATCTATCTCAAACTCCCACTCTCTGAGCTTTGGAAAGCTCACCAAGTCATTAACTTCTATGCCTAGTGATTTTAAAATTTTATTACTATATTTTAAAATTCCTAAGTTTGGAATAGTTTTTTCACCTAACTTATTTGATAATAAAGGCTTTACAAAACACCTATCTAAGAACGTTTTTATTTCATTATTTCTCTCGTACATATATATTTGATCTGGTGAACAAAAATATAAATTATCCTTAAAATAGGATCTACTATTCTGCTTCTTACCTTTCATGTTGTAGAACTTTCTAAATACATTATGGTGTATATGTACTATATCTCCAACCTCTATTGGTAGTTTATAATTTTTAGGAATACTAATTACTTTGGCTGTTTTATTTACACTGTTGAAAGTTTCTATTTTAGTATTTAGTATGAGAGATTTTCCATTTACTTTTTTAACGTTATTGTAACGTTCGCCGAGTGGTTCTACTATATAATCGTATAAACTACTGGCCATATTGTAGATCATATTCAACAGCTACAGCCATTTGGCTATTGAATTTTTTCCAAGGAAGTATTTCATTATTTTTCTTTATATATATAAAATACTCTCCTTTTTCTTCACTATCTATTATATCAGAGATTATATGCCCGCCGTAGACTTCTTGACCTACGGCGTAATGCATTGCTTCATTTTTATAATCAGACCCTATGCTAATTTTTCTAATAATCTTTGACATAATTAATCCTCTTCCACCACCGTTAATTCAGGTTCTTTCTTTTCAACCTCGGTGTATTCTCCAGTATCTACATTGATATTAACTTGTCCATACTCCTCTTCAAGTACTGATTTAAAGTCTTCTGCATCTTTATTCACTTGACCAAACTCATGTAGTAACCCGTGTTTTTGAGCGGCTACATAACCTATTTGATTTAATAGATTATTTAATTTCTTTTGTTGATCTTGAATTGTTTTTAAATGTTCTTCTGATATTTTATTCATTTGATTTAATTTAATTGTTTGTTTATTTTAAAAAGATAAAGGATCTTGTTCTATAACTTGACTTTTATAAATATCATTATAAAGCTCATCGTAAAAAACCACTTCCCCTTCAAAACTTTCTTTTATTATTATTCTTACATCTTCTCTTGATATAGTTACATTAGTATATATTAAGTTTACATTAGACATATTGTCTGATGTAGTTTTATTAGTGGCTCTCTGTTGTTCTCCAACACTGCTCATGTTTTCTAATAGTTGATCCCAATTTACCATATCAATGTTTTATTTTTAAGTGAGGTCTATTTCCTGAATTTTCTCTTTCTATCCATTCAGTACTTGTACTACTATTTAATGGCGGTGGACCATAATCCGCGTCGTAATATCCACCAGCTCTATAATTGGGACTTGTGGAACTATAACTATAAGAATGCTCCCATTGTGGATTTGGATCCCCAAATGCAGGTACATAACCTAAATTAGACAAAACAGAAACAAAAACGTTATCTGTTCCATTGTAGCAAAAATTATTTTGATTAAAGTTGATAGTTTTCCAAGTTTCAGTATTGGTAAGAAAAAGTGAACCTGACCTACATAGCGTTTGATCAGTTAACACAAACCCGCTTGAGTTATTTATTATTGGAGTATCAACACATCCAAACCAACCTAAATTATCAACGCACTCTTCAAAGTCATTATAACCTTGGTTATTGTTATTTAATGTTATATCAGTTGGTAGTTGTGTACTAGAACCACAATGTGCCATTATTATTTTAACTTCATCCCACTCTAAACTTGATATCCCATCATTATCTTCTAAGTAGTATTGCAAAGCAGTTATCTGTTTTGTAGTGCCTAATTCAGAAGCTCTAAGGATATATGATTTAACTGCAAATTGATAATAATGATTAACACCAGCTGCTGAACTATCTCCATTAGTACCCGTAGTGGAGTCTATTATAGTAGTTGTAGTGTTAGTTATTGGAGCGCACGCACTACTACCACCGCTACCACCTAACATGGCTCTAAACATTGTTCTTCCTGAAGTACTCATATCTTAACCAGAAAAAGATTCACCAATTGACCAATAGTAATTACCATTTACATAAACAAAAGCAGCTGCATGAGTACCGGCAGGCAGAGTAGGAGCTCCACCAGCAAATAAACTTCCAGTTGGCCAATTAACTTCACCTGTGGTGATTGTAAATACAAGTGTTCCATTACTACCATCAACAACACCAGCTATAGTTAAATCTGTAGAACCTGTTATATTAGCAGTGCAATAAGCGTTTTGGTTTTTACCAACAGCCCAATTTCCAAAAACAATGGGTGTTACTAAAGCACCACCGTTAATAACTAATTCTTGAGCAAGCATGCTAGGTCCCCATTTAACACCTCCCGTTGTAGTGTCACCAGTGGCTAATAGTGGAGCTCCTGTATTTGACTCCACGCCACTTGACGATCCATTTATATCTAGTAAATTAGCTTCTAATTCTAAATCCGTAAGTATTTCTACATTGCTAGTAGTAGTTGATCCTCCAACTGTATTTTCTCCTGAGGATATTTTAACGGCACCATAAGTGGATTTTATTATTACATCACCACCTCTATCGCCAGCTGTGATACTTCTAGCACTATTAACTATTGAATAAGCATTTGGACTTCCAGTAAAATCTCCAATAAAGTTTTCTACATTGTATAATCCACTACTTTGATTAGCATTAGTCGTACCTCTATTATAGTACAGACTATTACCCGCAGTAGATGTTCCATTAATATTGAATACTATACCGTTACCTGTAGTTTGACTGTTATCAATATTTATAAAACCATTTACGTTAAGATTGCTATTTATATGAGTTCTTTGACTACTAACTGGAGATAATGAAACACCTTGAACTGAATTACCATCAGTACCTAAAAACAAAGTACCATACTCACCTGTAAGTTTAAAAGTTTTAGCAGATGCAAGAACTGAATCAGAAGGACCAATAAAGTCTCCCTCAAGATTATCTGCTCCCATTTCAATTTTTTCATCTGTTGATATAGTTAGTAAAGTTTTTGCTGCTACTTGTGTTCCTCCCTCACTCAAAATACGGGTTATTCCTTGAGCATCATTTTGCTCAAAAGTAGCACCTGTTCCACCTTGAAAATCTACAGAACCAGCAACAGCTATACCAGCTATAGCATTTGCAGACGAAAATTGAATAGACGATGCTGCGTTATTTGTTTGTAGCAATATTGCTTGAGACACTGTTGAGCTACTGTCTGTTTGAAGTGATATAGCTGTGTTTGATAATTCTAAACTAGCTATAGATGAAGATGCGCTAACAGTAGGAGTTGGTGCTGCTGGATTTATAGAGTTTGTATAAACATCAGCCATAGTAGGATTAAGACTAACCCCAGATTTTAAATCAACATTAAACTGGCTAGCATTAGCATCATAAGAAACTTCAAATGAATTACCATCAAAAGAAACTTGATCTAAAGGTTGTGTAGCGTTAGGTACAGTTATAGCAGTTTGATTACTGTCTTCACCTGTAAATTCAATAGAACTACCACTTGGCGGAATTACCCACGCGGGAGCCCCATTGTTTATTGTTAACACTGTCCCATTAGCTCCAAAAGGCTTATATAAATTTTCTTCTAATGAAGTTATTAATTGGTTACCACTTATCTGTACATTAGTTACGGAATTGTCATAACCAGCTAAACCTTGGATTTGCGTTATATCTGTCTGTGTGGTAAATTGTGATATTTTTCTATTTGCCATTATTCTTGTATTATAAAATCTTCATTAGCTTGGTCCTCACATAACATATAGAAAGGATAAGTTGCATTTTCTTGTACGATCCCTATTACTAGTGGTCTAATGTTAGCTCCAAATACACCACCTGCTGCTCCCACAGCTGGTATAGTATTTTTATTACTTAGTATACCAGACATCTTAAAATAAGGCTAAAATATAATCTTTTAATTCCTCAGGTGTTGGTCTATCTACTACAGGACCTGCAGCCACTGCTTCACATATTGTTAAAACTGAAACTGGCATAAAACTACCAGCAGGAATATTTGTCCATGTAGTTAAAGTACCGCTTTCCATAACAACTGTTAGTTGTGATAAATCGTAACCTACATAAATACTAGATCCTTCTGGTTTAACCTTATAATTGCAACTACCACAAGTTAAATCTACTAAGTTTTTAAAAGATGGTGCTGATGTATAAGGTGATCTAATTGGCGTAATAGGACATCCATAATCCCAACTACCATTTGCGTTAAAAGAATCTATTGTTATAAAATCTACAGCTGTAGACCCATCACCAACGCCTTGATTGCTTTTTATACTCCAAACTACTGATAATTTATCACCTATTTTTAAATTTGTATTAGTACACAAAGGGTTAACAATACTAATGCTATTAATAGAGCCGTCGTTATTATCAACTGATACTATTTCAATTGTTATAGATTCTGTTCCATCGTTATTTATAGCTGTATATTGCTCTCCAACTATAAAACCAGTTCCGCTGTTTAGTGGATCTATAGTAAACTGATCTATTGTATTATAAAGACAGCTTGGTAAATCTCTTAATGCAACTGCATCATGAGCAAATACTCTTGGTTGTTTACGTGTTAATCCTATTACACTCATTTTTATTTATTTTCTTATTTTTGTAATTTTCTCCGCACCTCTGCTACCAAAGTATGCTACATATACTGTTAGGAGTAAAGCTTCCAATAAAGAAACCCATCCTTTTTTAATTTCTAATAATACTGTAGAATCTAGTATTATAAATATTGTCATTGCTAAAGTAAGAAATATAAGTGTCATAGGTCTAGTATTTTTACTTAACCATGAATCGCTTTTCATATCACTTGACCACCTAGTAGAAATATTATTCATTTCTGATATATCTTGATCTAATAGTCTTAAAGCCACCTCTTTATCTTGTGGCTTAATACTATTATCACTTGATATTAAATTTTTTACAATACCAAGTCCACCTTGATCTGGTAAAAATTCTCCTACAGCGTTCAATATGTTAGGAGCTTTGTCTTTTAAAAAACTACCTACTTTAGTATCTTTAAACTTCTTCTTTTCCTTCGCCATTGTTATAAGGGAACATTCTGTTTAATGCTTCTTTTCTAGCTTTACAACCACAACCACCTGGTATTTTATCTGCTAATTTTTTAATTCCTGTAGCTGTTGTAAATTTTTCTATTGAGTCTCCTAGACCCTTTGATTTATTTGATTCCATTTAATTTAATTTAATTAATCAGCTTTAAAAGCTAACAATAATTCTCTAAGTCCCATACCAAATGCTATACCAGCATATAGTGGGTGTTTTTCCATTAATAATAAAGCGCCAACAATACCTAAAGCAACTGACTTAGATAGTGGGTGATTTATAATTTCTTTTAACTTCTCCATAGTTATTTATTTTTTCTACGTGATATTGCATTACCCTCTTTTAATTGAGGATACTTTCTATATACACAAGATTTAATTGACTCAGGGTTCTCAGCATTATGAGCAAGTTTTAAAGCTGATTTAGCTCTTTTTAAACTATTAACTGGAAATGTTCCTTTTGGTCCACAAAAATCTCCTTTAGATACATCTTTGTACTTTCCAGCATTAGACATACCAGGTTCTTCTCTTATTTCTGATATACTTTTCTTAGCCATTACTTTTTCTTTTTCTTAGTTTTAGGTTTAGAAGATTTTTTAGTTGTAGTTGTCTTCTTAGTCATTTTTTTACCGTATGCCATTATTTCTTAGATTTTTTATTTCTTTTACAAAATGCTCGAGCAGATTCCTTGCTTCTAAAACCCCACTTTTTAAGGGCCATTGCTAAGTTACTAGGTTCGCCGTTTTTCTTTTTCATGCCTCCAGCCATACCACCAAATCTACACGCAAAAGAAACTCTACGACTATTAGTACCGGATGTTTGTCTAGAACCTAATGTCTTACCTGTTTCTTTTTTGTAATCTGAGCGCATTTTTCTATTACGCTTTTCATATTTTGAGTCAACACTTTTAGCCATTACTTTTTCTTTTTACAAGCTTTATCTTGCTTGTGGGTAAAACCTTTTTCTTTAAGCTTATTATGATCTTCCATAGTGAAAGCCATTTTAGTTTTACAATCTTTATACATTGGATGTGGTTTAAATTTCTTTGCCATTACTTTTTCTTTTTACCTTTTTTAGGAACACAATTAGGCACAGTTCTACCACCTTTTTTCTTCATACCTATAGCCTCATAACCTTTCCAGCATGGGTTTTTCTTACGTTTAGTCTTTGCTTTAGCCATTATCTATTTTTCTTTTTATAAAGTTCTTCATCTATTTCTCTACACCAATCCCTAAGTTCTTTAACTTCACTTTCTAGCTTGTTTATATGCTGAGTGTGCCAATCTTGTTTTAGATCATACTCTATTCTATCTATTACAGCTTTTGGCATTTTTTTAGCATCTGATATATCATCTTGTAAAGTATAGTACATACCTACAAACATCGACGTCACAACTATTATACTTACAATAGTTTTAATGTCTATTTTAAATTCTGTTCCTTCAGAGATTTTCATATTCTTGAGTAGCATCAAATGATGGGCATGCTTTATTAGCAAAATCCCTATGTGAATGTATTACAGCTTCAGGGTACATTGCCTTGAGCGTTCTTAACACTGCTAATAAACTGTCTTTTTGACAGTCAAGTCTAGTATCTTTCGGGGTCTTACCATCAGCTTCAACGCCACCGCAATAGCATATACCTATTGAATTACGATTCTGACCCTTCGTGTGAGCCCCGATTTTAGCTATATCTCTACCTTTGTGTATTTCACCATATAAGTCTATGTAGAAATGATAGCCTATGTCGCTCCATCCTCTACCGTCAACGTGCCAACTACGTATAGTATCTACAGTGTAGTTTTCACCTTCCCTGGTAGCAGAGCAGTGTATAATAATTTTATTTATTTGTCTCATCCTTCTATTGGATTTGATGAATCATAATTAAATAGCTCTGGATTTTTTTTATAAAGTTTTTCCATTGCTTTTGCATCTAATTCAGCTTGTTTATCGTGGTATTTAACATTTTCTTTATTTCTGCCAAAACCAAAGTTTTTTATTTGCCTATCGCTTTCAACTATTAAATTACCGTCAGCATCTATTGTGTCAGCATGCTCAGTAAATATATTTTTATTACCTAGAACTTTTTGAGCTAAATTAAAGTTTCTTGGAGTACTTGATTCATGAGTGACAATATTTGTAACTTCTCCAGTGTTGACGTTTGTATCTTTAACACTGCTATCAAAACTTTGATTAAAGGTAGATTTCTCTTTATTTCCTAATACATTTTGAGCTATACCAAGTTTTCTAGGAGTACTTGAATCTTCAGTGTTAGTTTCAATAGTAGAATTACTCTCAATTTTATGAGTAGATGGATCTACGCCTCTTGAGTTTTCAAGCATACGTTCGGCTCTTTCTAAATCTGGTCGATTTGTAAATCTTCCCATACTATTTGTTTTTTTTCATCATCCACCACTTATGTGCAGTATAGCCAATAGTTACCATAAGCAGCATTATCTTTAAAACAGGCTCAAGCCAATCCATCATTGTTACACCAAACGACAACGCGTTTAAAATGTAAAGCTTTAGGTCTTCCACTTTAACCTTTGTTGGCTCTAAGCACAGCGTTACCTTTGTACTCAATGTTTTCCACTTTTAGATCAGTCTTTATGTTTGTCATTCGAGACTCCATAGATCTTGTTCCCATAGGTTTGTAATAATTCATATTACAATTTTTCTTTTTACCTGCTGGCTTTTGTTTTTCTCCGTAACTTGGCATATTGTATATTTTAAGTAGTTTAAGTAAGTATTTCTTGTGGAAAAGCATTTGGGTCTACCCCACCTGTTGTGTAAGTTGGTGTACCTGATTTAACTAAGTTTTTATTGTTAACTGTAGCTATTAAGTTTGGATCTGCTGGTGGTTTTTGAGCTCCCATACCTTGACCAGTGTTACCCTTAACAAGAGTATTGTTAACAGGATCAACCCCACCTGTAACATCACTAGCTGCACTTATAGTACCAGCTAGTCCAGATAGTTCATTATTAGTAACTGTATTATCCATATTATCTTTCTTTATCTTTATTTACATTTAAAATAGAAGTACTTAAAACTTTATCAGTGTAACTACTACGATTGAATATTTTATTACTTTTAGTAACAGGTATATCTTCTTCACCTAATATGATACGGTACATACGACTTATTAACTGTTTGCACTTTATGGATACTTTATAGATATGATATTTCTGTGTTGTCCTATTGCGTTTCCTCCACACAACTATCCAACCCTCTTTTAGCAATCTGTTCCAGCGCCTGTTATCCCAGCTATATGAGTACGTACCGGTTTTAAAATCTTGTTTACTAAACAGATCTAGAGCGTCTAAATACATTAGAAGCTCTAAATCAGCATCGTTTAAATTGTTATTTTTACAAGCCCATTTTCTAATGATCCTGTAATGTTTGAATAAATTTAATTCTTTTAAGTCTGATGAAGTTAATCTCAAGCTTCTTTGTAATTTGAAATTTTCCTATCTACTTTAGCTTTCTTATTTTCAACTTTTTCTTTTTTGGCATGTGTTTTTTCCATTTTTTTATAAGCCTTATCCACTGTTTTTCGATCTTTCTTGTATGAAGCATCGGTTTCTAGCATGGTTTTATCATAATCATCACCTGCTTTATTGTATTTATCTGTTTTTTCTTGAACTTTTTCACCTAGTCTTTCAGATCTATTTTCTCTAAGTTTGTTAACCATGGCTTTAATTCTGCCATTTGAACCTGTGCTTCCGGCTTGTTTTAAATCTACACTCATTTTTTTTGTTTTATATTACTATTACTATATCCTGTTCTTTAATTACTTTATAAACATCACCTTTTATTTCTATATCAAATCCAGCGTGTTTGTCAAAATATATATTATCGTTTATTTTTACACCTTCAACTTCTGTTCCAGTGTTTAATATCTTAGCTTTCTTATATCTTATATCTTCAAGCTGTTTAGAAGAAATTAATAAACCTCCTTTAGTTTCTTTGGTTTTATCTTTTTCTTCCTCTATTACTATATATTTACCTACTGCTTTCATTTGCTCTCAAATTATTGATTACACAATCAGTTGATAAAATAGTAGTAGCTACAGAAGCTGCGTTTTTTAAAGCGCTTTTAGTTACCAGTAATGGATCTACTATTCCGGACTTAACCATATTTACCGTTTTACCTGTAACCACATTTAATCCTTTACCCACTTCAGTTGGTTCTATATCATTAATTATACCAGCATTTTCTAATATAGTGTGATAAGGATATTTAATAGCTTTTAGTAATACTTCCTCACCTTTTGACTTAGCATTAAGTTTATTAGAAGCATTTAATAAAGCTATTCCACCTCCTGGAACTATACCTTCTTTTATTGCAGCTTTTGTAGCACAAATAGCATCTTCAACTCTATCTTTCTTTTCTTTAAGTTCTATTTCAGAACTAGCACCAACTTTTACTATAGCAACTTTACCTGAAAGTCTTGCTATTCTTTTTTCTAGGTTTAAAGAAATATATTCGTTAGACTCTTTTCTAAGAGATTCTTTTAATTCATTAACTATATCTTCTAGTTCTTCAGTGAATCCCTCTCTTTGTAATATCGTTTCTTGACTGCTTGTTACTACTTTTTTACAATACCCCAATAAATCTTCATGGATCATATCCATATCATCTCCAAGATCTTCGTTTATTATAGCAGCTCCAGTTATAAGAGATAAATCCTGCAGTGTATTAAGTTTATTAACACCAAAAGTAGGAGCATCTATAACATTTACTTTTATTACTCCTTTAACTTTATTCATAGCTAAAGCTGATAGCACTGGTGGTTCTACATCACCAATTATAAGTAAAGATTTATTTTCTTTTATAACATATTCTAAAACGTTTTGTATTTGCCTAATGTTTTCTATTTTATTCTCCATTATTAAAACACAAACGTTTTCTAATTCAGATGTACCCTTATCACTGTTTGTTATGAAATGTGGATTTTTTAATCCTTTTTCATATTGAGCACCATCTATTACTTCAACAATAGTAGTTGGCTCATCGTGAGTCTCCATCATCACAACCCCTGTCTCATCTACCCTAGCAAAAGCCTCAGCTATTATAGAACCAAGTTCTTCATCATTGTTTGATGATATAGTAGCTACATTTTTAATAGCACTTCCTTTTACCGGTTTTGATATCTTTTCCAAGTACTTAACTACATTATCTACAGCTTTGTTAACACCTTCTTTCATGCTTCTAGTAGAATCAATATCTTTAACTTTGTAAGCTTCTTCTAATATTGCTCTAGCTAATACAGTGGCTGTTGTAGTTCCATCACCTGCTTCACTAACAGTTTTTCTTGCTGCTTCTTTTAAAAGTCTAGCACCCATGTTTTCAACGGGATCTAAAAGTGTAATAGAATCTGCAACTGTAACACCATCTTTTGTTATTATTGGTTTACCAGTGTCATCTTCCATTATAACACACTTGCCGCTAGCTCCTAAAGTAGAGCTAACAGCTTTAGTGAGTTTACTTATACCTTCGTATATTTTATTTTTAGCATCATCTCCGAAGTTAAGATGCTTTACAATTGTTTCAGTCATTTGATTAAATTAAATTAAATTGGTTTTACTCGAATGTTTTGACTACTTTAGGTCCTTTTAAAAATTCAAGCTTTTTAGAGTAATGCTCTATAGATCCATCAATAGCGGCTTCAGCGCCATCCATCGTTTCTCTTCTAGTTACATCAATCCAGTCTTCATCTTCTGGATGTTTGTACTCTGTTTGAAAAAATCCATTTGGTAACTGAACAATTCTCCAATTGCTCTTTTCGGTTATATGTTTCCAATGGTTGATCATTCTTTGATCGGGTTGTGTAGCAGCTCTAAAGCTACTGGTGTATAAAAACGTCATGTTATTTGGTTTTATGTTTAACGTTGGTTATTTATACTATCACTTGATAGTTAGGTATTTTCCCCTCGGTTAAGAGGGGATTTTAATTTTATTCAGTACATACTTCAGGAAGTTCATCGCAATTATCAAACTCACTTACTATAGTATGGCCTGCAGTTGGAGCGGACGTTGACTCTACATTTTTAGTATAGCAACACTGAGCTCCTTGACCATTTGATATTACAGCGAAGTCGTATAGATCAGCAACTGGTGCTTCTATTATAACTTCTGGATCCATTTCTTCACATGTTCCTCCTGTTGCTCCCTCACATTTAATGTATACAAACTTAGATGTTTCTTCAGCGTTTTTACATCCAGTTTCAATTAATGTTTCGTCTTCACAGTTGTTTATTGAAACAACTATTGAATGATTAGCTGTTGCAGGATCTTCTGACTCTTCAAGTCTAACATAACAACACTGAGCATTATTAGTAGTGTTTTCAATGACGAGATTAGGTGTTAATTGAGCTGCTGTTCCTTCTAATACAACTTGAGCAAAAGCATTTCCACAGTCATCGCTATCTACACCACTACATTTTTCATATAAATATTTAACTGTTTCTTCTGCACAATCTCCACTTTCACATCCACCTTCAACAAACTCGAAAGGCTCTTCGCATTCTACAGCAACTTGTTCTGAAGTTACATTTGTAAATGTGTAACATACGTTGTCATATTTATATACTCCGTTAAGTACCCAACTTCCTTTAGATAAGCAACCACTACCACAGTCTACAAATATGTCAGGAGTTTGTCCGTCACATCTTTCAAATCTTAGTTGATTAAGTTCTGGACATTCTTCTAATTCACTATTTATAACCTCATCGGAAGTTACACCGCTTAGTGGTTCGTTACCTTGTGTTTGTGGTGGTACTTCATACCATTTGCAATCGTAGAATATAAACGTAGCAGCAGCTGAGTGTATAGCTGCGTCACTTACTATATTAGCGCCTATACCATCACATGGTGTGTAAACAAATCTAGTTCCTAATGGATCTTCAGTACAAGTTTCATCATTGCAACCGCCAGCCACAGTACTTACATACGCATAACCTGGTGTTGCCGCTAAACAAGAACCTGCCGTTGGATTAGTATAACAACATGTTGTTCCTGAATTAGTATCTTCTACTACAATTGTTATCGGTGCGTTAGCTGGATCATCACCAAGACCAAGAGGTACTTGAACATTTACTTGGTTATTCATACCTGGACAACCGGATAATGAACCACACTGCTCATAAGTAAATATGTTATAATTATTAGTACAACAGTTACAATCATCTTGTAAAACAAAACCTGATAAATCTTTAGCAGCTCCAGTTCCATCACCACCTTCAGCAACAACTATACATTGCCAAGATCCGCCAACAGCTGATCCAAACACATATTCCCCTGCTGCAGGAGCATATATAGATAAGTCAGATGATGTACTTTGGAATTCTTCATCTTCACAATTTCTCCATTGGTAGTTAGTTGTCACATCGCTACAGCTATCATCTCCACAGCCATCTTCTACAAGTGCTAATGTTGAAATTACAGTAGGTATTTTACATGTATTTTGTTGTGCTCTAACATAACAACTAAAACTGCCATCACTAAACGATACTCTATAAGTACCAGGATAAGCTTGTAGATTAGGATTATTAACATCTACATATACAGTTGCTGTGTTACCAGCTATTCCCGATGGAGATAGCTCTGCGCATCTATTAAGTTCAGCCACTGGTAGTGGGCAAAATCCACTATTATTTAACTGCTCACATGATTGTGAATCTGGTATCTCAGTATATAAACCGTCTGTTATAGGTTCTGTAGATTTACCTATTCTAATATAACAAGCTGGATCTTGCTCTGCGTTTTGTCTAAAACTTACAGCTTCAAAATTATCTGCTAGATATATAGTAAGAGGTTGAGTCTCATCACATTCTGAACATTTTTGATACTCATTACTTTGTGATACATTTACACATGGTGCTGTATCACAGTTTTGACCCGTAGCTAATGATTGAGCTGTATAGTTTGGAGTTTCTGGTGCTCCTTGTACAGCGCTTGAATAACTATAACAACATGTAAAAACTTGACCTGTATTTGGATCTCCATAAGTAGCTAATACAACAGCTGGAAATGCTCCTTGTATAGGACTTAATATTATTTGCTGTGCCATAGAAGGACAACCAGCTAAACCATTGTTATTATTACATTGTTCATATATACCTCTTTCTTCTCCAGCCGTGCAACAATTTTCACATGATGTTGGAGCTGGTGTAGGAGACCAAGTCTCTACGTAGAAACAGTTATTACTTGAAAAGCTTGTTTGAATTTGTGCTCCTCCATTTGATATAACTACTGGTACACTTTGATCAGCAGTAGAAGCAAATGATGATTCACATGAAAATAACCAAGTGCTAGAATCTGTAGTAGGACTACAATTACCCACATTATCACATGAGACTGGTTTTAGTACGTAAGTTGTAGCGCAGCCAGCGGTAAAATTAATTATACCGTTGCTTGCGGCTGATATAGATATAGTATTATCTGGAGAAGAAAATTCTACAGGATTACAACCTGTAGCTATATATTCTCCATTACTAGTATTAATTCTATTTATGGCAGTAGCACATCCACCTCCGCCACCGGTACCTGATGGTACTAACGATGCTATATCTGCTACTGTTATTAATCTAGTAGCGTTTTTGTTATTAACATCCGACACTACTATCAACTCATTCCCTTGAGGATTTTGCAGTTTAGGATATGTATATATTATTGCCATTTTTTATATTTTAAGCTTTATTTACTGCTTGGTTGTTTAAGTTAAGACCAAAATCTTTTGGATTAGAACCTGAAGGGCTTGTACTTGTTGGCATGGTATTTGTTCTATTTCCTCTAGTATTACCTTTTGTTCCGCCATTTTTAGCTAACAAACCACCAATTTTCTCCTTCCATTTTCCTTTCTCTTTATCTTTCTTTTTATCATCATCTCCTCCAGTGTCAGTTGCTAATTCTCCTGAATTATCTTCAGCGGCTTTTTCTTCGTAAGGAACTGATATATCTATGTTTTCGTCAGGAGTACCAGTTGTTACCGTTTTAGGTACGTATGCGTTAGGAAATTTCTTTTTTAATGCATCTTCATAACCATGGCCTTCTTTTGCTAGTTGTTTATAACTAACACCCGATGCTAAAAGTGATTTCATTTTGTTTTCCCAAGGAGTTCCTGGAGTTCCACCACTTACTGCTTTTGGCGCTTTTACTGTTTCAGTTTTAGTAACTTGATTACCTTTTTTAATACCTGAAGTGCTTACATTACCTTTTCCTTCTCCACCGCTTTCATCTATTCTTAATGGTCCTTTAAAGGTATAACCCTTACTTTCAGCTTCTTTCTTCTTTTTAGCAACTTCACTAACTGCTTGGTCACTGTTAAAAGCATTTTGCTCTTGTATTATTTTACCTAAATTCTTCGGTCCTCCCATAATTCTTTATTTAGAATGGTTATGCTTCAATATAGGGTGACGATAGTGTCTACTTCTCCTACTTTTAGCGTCATGATGAGCATCTTTCTTTAAAGCATGTGCATGATCAAAATCATTCTTAGCTGCTGCCATCTTTCCGTGTGCAGCTTCGTATCTTCCGTCTATTCTTAGCTTTCTTTCGTGCGAATAATCGTCCATTGAGGCTTTTTTATCCTCATATTTGTCCATTTTACTCATATCTATTAAATATAACGACCTTCAGCTTTAGGATTACCTAAACCTTTGATACCTTTGTCAGTTTTACTCATTCCTGATGAGTGTTTACAGCCTCTTCCGCCCATATGTTTAAGAACTTTAGATCTTGCATGGTCAGCATTTGATCTATATGACATACCTTTGTCAGATCCATACTTGTGACCGTGATCTTTCTTCTCCATCGCCTCTGATTCGTGGCGTCTATCCTTCATAGACTGCTTTTTACTAGACTCTTTACCATCTTTAGCACCTAAAGTCTCATCTAATCTACTGTTGTAACCTTGTTTCATAACTAGTTATTTTAAATATTTTTAATTTATACGTATAATAATAGCTATTTACACGTTATTTGGATTATTTACCTAAATGATGAGGTTTAAACTGTGACACTAGCCTACTATTCTATATATTAGGTACCTAATGTCACATAAAAGTTATTAGAAATATATAAGTATGGGGCTGCCCCCTCTCCCCCACCTTTTTCGTTTTAAACCTTTTGCGTTTTCATTTACCGGGCCCCCCTTTTGTTTATGATTTTAACCTCATCACCCCGCCCCCGACCCCCACCCCAGCCCCTAGCCTTTGCCATTTGCCGATACCACTACTCTATTTTATACAATATGAATACGACTATATAAAGATAATATAAATATAAACTAAATAACTAATAATAACTTAAAATAATAACAATGCAAAATATAAATAAAACTCGTTTCATAATCTCTAACTCTTTACTTGGCCAATCATTAATCATATCATTCACTAATAAAAAAGGCGAATCATTTACTTACGATCACGATCAAGTGTATGCTAACAATGCTACTCGATTACTCGCTATGAACTGCTTCATCAAGTATGGTAACTATACTAACTCTAATAAATTACCTAACTGGGCTAAGTAAACTATGACAATAGCTTGTTACTCTTATATACTAATAAGCTAATGTCACACTTTTATTTAATATATTAATGTAAGATATTAAGATAATAAGTGTAGCACTATTAACTAAAAAACAATAAATAAATAAATATACACCTTTTACAAACTAAATACAAACAACAAAAGATAATATAATAAACAACTAATAAATATAATAACTATGAATAAATATACTAAAAATCAAATCTGGTTTAACCTTGAAAAACTAATCTGTCTAACTGTAGTGTCTGCTTTTATAATACTAATGGTAGCATGTATAACTTCTTGTTCAACTACTAATGAGCTAAGTAAGTATCATCACCATCAAGAGTATCCATGTAGTTTTACAAAATAAATACAACAAGGCAAAGATAATATAAACGTAAACTAAATAAATAAAATATAATAAATATGAAAACTAATAATTTAACAACAAAAAGATTTGTAATAAGAAAATCTTTAATCGGTGAAAATGCTATCGTAACTTTCACTAACGCAAAAGGTATAACTTATACTTATGACCATGACGAGATCTACTCTACATTTCAAGAAAAGTTCGAGTCAATGAATTGCTTTCAAGAGTATAAATCTTACACTAACTCTAATATAGTACCAAAATTCTGCAGAGAATTAGCTACAGTAAGTGAGTAGTAAACTAAACTCGTCGTTGATCACCATAATTTAGCGAGTATAAATAATACGAACACTTGGTGCCACCAAACTAATTAAATAATAACTATGAATAACTTTGAATACGAGTTCGAGATCATACTTCCTGATGGTGAAACTACTTATCAGTATAATGACTCACCTAAATTAACTAATGACTTTATTGACTTCTTAAATGAAATAGATATAGATATTACTAAATGTATTTACAAAGTATACAATTTAAAAACTGAACACTATGTATAATCCTAATAATCCTTCAAACTGGTCTTGGTCAAAAGCATTCGCAGAAATGGAAAAGACTGTCACTCAAGCTGAGATGACTCAGCAAATTATTAATCACTTAGCAGGTTACAAAGGTGAATCTCACGGTGAATATGTTAAACTAAGTAAAGACAAACAAGATAATCTTTACGAAATACTTGGTCAAATACTATGAGTAAATGGCCAATGTTAACTGTACTTGACTTCGGGAGTGGAGAAGTACACCAATATAAGCATGTAAACTATTATAAATACCAAATGGCACTTGATGAGTTTATAAGTTTAAAACTAGGTTACAACTTAGATGAAGTGGAATATATGTTTCACTATGACGATAATATTTATGATTTAACTAATGAAATAGCCTCAACATGAATAAACTAATAATAACTATTGGTTTACTAAGCGGACTTAGTTGCCAACCAGACGGAACAAGAGTAGATCTACCTGAAAAAGCTCAATGGGATCACCTTGTAGATAATATACAAGACATGCGCGAGTGGATGAAGCAAGACGCTGACAACGGTATTATAGATTCAGCTTATGCAGAGTTTTATTTAGAGTACTTAAACGAAGCAGAAGATATAACAATACACTTATACAATACAAAATAAATACAATAAGTATAAGATAATATATATATGAAATGCACGCACAATATACCAAAACAAAGACTAGCGCTCGGTTACACTACATGCGTCGAGTGCTCAACAGAAGAAAAACTAGGTTGTATAGATACTATCAACCACAAGACAGGCAACTCAATACAAGTTATGAGTCGCGAAGATGCTGATAAAGCTAGCAAGTTACTACAACGCGCAGGTTACTCAACTCTTCGTGCTCTGTCAGGTAAGTCTACAACTAAGCAACGTAAGATACTAAAAGGCTGTCGCTTAACTAATGTCGGTAGTGAGCAACTATACGAACAAGTTGGCAAAACTTACATAAACTATTACGACGTAGATCAAGATTTAGCTGCTCGTTACTTACAACGTGCGCTAGATAACTACGAAATATCACAACTACAATATAACAATATTGTAAAACTAACTAAACTAATTACAAATTAAATACGAATAAGTAAAGATAATATAAATATGAACAACGTAAAATACATACAAACAAAACATCTCGACGCTATGATCTTCAATGATGGCGGAATGAAGCTAGCAATCTACAAAGCTTACCATAGTCCTTATGGTTACGACAAAAGAGATCTAATTGTAAGTCATTATGGCGTTGAAGATAACGAATTCACTTACGATTATGTAAGTAATAAGGTAGACAAGGTGTATTCTACCTTTCCAAACGACGAAATACACGAGTTACTAAATAAAGTAAAACAATACAATGATAGCAAAGAAAATTAAAATGCTACAAAATCTGTACTCATGGAATGAGTTTTACCAAGGCACAGGTAATAAAGAACAGATGAGAAAGTGTCAAGCAGATATCCACCTGCTAAAGCGTGAGATTAATGAATTAAAAACTAAGAAAAAGTGAAAGATTTAAACACAATCGAAAAAGCACTTCAAATTAGAATAAATGCAGAGTGCAGAGAAATAGTAGATAAGTTTGCAGCTGATTTAGAAAAACTATCAAATAAATACGGTGGAACTATGTTCTATGACTTTAAAAAAGATTCATCAAGTGATGCTACAGAATTCATGGTACAAGGTACACATGGTGTAACTGAGGTGCTACACAGAATGATACTAGATAACCATGGTAGTAATATGTTAAAGTATAAATCAAAAGAATTACTAAATAAACTAGATCTAGTATGACAGAAGAAGAAGTAATAGAAAGAGTATTAGATAGAATGACTACTACCATGTACAACGAGCTAGACTACTATATGTTTGAAGAACTAGGTTATACCGAAACCAATGACAAGTATGTTGAAGATGCTGACAAACTAATTGATAAAATAATAAAAAATATACAACAATGGCAAATATGAGTTACTGCAGGTTTGAGAATACTCTGCGAGATTTAC
>Ga0208157_1000131_pt1 | contig 49503 bp, 70 predicted proteins | sample 5_EtaG_FD_184077 | JGI IMG/M metagenome (GOLD analysis project Ga0208157, IMG submission 184077) | Marine viral communities from the Subarctic Pacific Ocean - 5_ETSP_OMZ_AT15132 metaG (SPAdes) (version 2) | ecosystem: Environmental > Aquatic > Marine > Oceanic | place: Pacific Ocean | collected...
TATCTTTTAAGATAATCTATCAATGATTCAGGTAAATAACGCTGCATTAGGACTAAATCCGTGTTACATGCAATGTCTACCATGGTATATACTGGATCCTGCTGATCAGGGACCTTGGTAAAACCTTTCTCCCACTCTACAACAGAATTAAATATATCATCTACATTTTCGTTTACAAATACTCTATGACCATTATACCTTGACATATAACAATAGGTATCTACACAACCTCCAAAGCAACCGTATACTAGGTTAGGGGCTATGCAGTTTGCACTATTGTTATTGTCTTTGGTAACTAGGGTTTTAGTATTTTGATGCTTAATTTCCGCATTCATTGTTTATTCTAAAAAGCTTCTTCTTCTTTTTGATTTTTTCTCTTGTCTGTCTCCCAGTCAAATTTTGTGAGATCTTTTGTATTATAATCTGCCTCCGCAATTGCCTTGTTGTACTCATCCCAATTATATATTTTTAATTTGTACATTCTTAACACATCGCTTGATGTTATCTCAGGAGGTAATTCTCCATCATTTGCATTACATATGTCTATATATAAGTTTTTCATATGTCCCATAGTTATGATCTTACTAATTTTACTTTATAACCACTCTCATCAATTTTAAGACCTGCCTCTAACAGTTTTCTTACCGCTTGATTTTTAGTAATACTATATTTTCTAGAATACACCTCAAGTCTTTTATTACACTTTAATGATATTGGTGTATTAAGATGTGCATCAATGCCATTTACTATAGTTTCTGGAACATCATATGGAAACTTTTTATATAAATCTCCTATGTTTCTAAGAAACCTAGCATCATTTTCTTTTATGTACATCCCAGCTTGTCTTTTAGCAATAGAAACAGATGGCCTACTTAATCTAAATGTGGTTAGCTTAAATATATCAGAAATCTCTTTCTCAGTATAATCAAACTTATAAAATAAAAGAGCTATGATATAGTTTCTCTTATCAATATAGGCTCTTTCTCTAGTAGTTACTGGTGGTAATAAATGTTTTATTTCCAATAGTACTTCTTTTTCTGTAAAATATTTCATGTTTTTAAATAAAAAATGGCCACAGTAGACCCTTAAATTCTCCTACAAATGGCCCGATAAATAATGTTGTAATGAACTCATGATTCTGCGCAAATAGATACCAAAAATATAGTGCTGCACATTGCGACACTATAAAGTATAATACTAGCAGAATCATTGATCCCTCAAAGATTCTTTCTCCCATAAATTAATTGTTATTTAAGCTAAGGTAGATAAATCAGCATCATCTGCATAAACCTCTACAGCTTTTTTTATTTCTTCTTCAATTCTCTCATCATAACTCTCTGCACGTTCTTTAAACTTAATCATAGAATCCTCAGGTACAAGTAAAAATCTTTCAATTGCATAATATTTATATGGTGCAGAAGCTTGAGTTAACTTAACTTCTTCAAGAGCAATACCTAAATTACCATCTTGTAAAGCTAACTCAACTACTTCTGTAATAGTGTAAACTACACCTTCTTCAATCCATTCTTCTTCTGAAATACCGTCTGGTTTATTACTGCTATCTATACAAATTGCTTTCATATTCTTCTAAACTTGCTTCAATGTTTACGTGATCTAAAGTTTCTAAAATCTCATACATTTTATCAAAAGATCCAGATGCAATATCTATTTGACCTTTTTCATGTGCAATAAGAGCACATTGCTCTGCTTGAATAGGCGTATGTTTACATATTTCTATTAAGCATCCAACAACATATTGAAAACTCAATACGTCATCATTATACAAAGTAACCTTATGTGTTTTATATTTACCCATATAATAATATACTAATTTTTGGGCAGATATTAGGTATCTAACCCAGGTTAACGTTGTAATTCTTCCATTCTATTTTAGAACTATCTAGACCTTCTAAAGCTGTCTTGACCCATTTTTCATCTACAGTATGTTTATAACATAATATATGTACTATAGCTTTTTCATCTGGATTAAGCCTTAGTAACCTTCCTATCCTCTGAGCAGACTTTCTTTCATTACCATATGCATGCATAATAATCCCTTGTCTAAGATTTGGAATGTTTACACCCTCATTTAACTGCATTACAGAAGATAATTTATTTATAGTACCTTCTTTAAATAATTCAAGATTTGCTTCTGAGTCTATGTTATTACTATGATAGCTATACTCACAAAGTCTATCAGCTTGTTCTTGAGTATTAGCAAACATTATACACTTATCTTTTATACTAGTAAATAGTAATTTAGCATATTGCTCCTTGCTCGGATACTCTTTCATAGCCTTCATTCGCATTATACGTAGCATATGCATAGATCCTGCACCAGTATCGATCCTATTACACCAATAACCATAATTCTTTTGCTCTGAAGTTTTAAAACTTTTATTCTTCATTTCTACTAGATAATTATTTTTTGTACTTAATTCAAGTTCATGTACAAGTATCTGGTAATCATTAAGAATATTATTATTTACAGCACTATCAGTAACAAATTCATATACTATTGGACAGAATTCATCTACCAATCTACCTTTTTCAGACTTGTGATATTTAGGTGGTGTACCTGTAAGACCCAGAATCTTACCATTATACTCATTTAGAAACTCTCTATGAGAATCTAACAAACTATGGCATTCGTCTAGATATACAATATCAAAATCTTTTGGATTTTTCTTATTTAAGCTTAAGTAAGTTGTGAATGTAGCTTTTGTTAATAACTTTTGCTTATCAAATTTAAGGGCTTCTGCTCTCCAACTATCAAAAATTGATAGCTTTGGTGCAACCACAAGTATGTTTAACATCGGAGAATAATTATTCTCTAAGTGATTTAATGCTACAAGTGTCTTACCAACACCTGTGGCCAATCCTAAACCGCATCTGTTAATACCTATAGTTTTCTTAAGAGCTTCAGCTTGCACTTTATCTCTATCTACCATATCTTATTTTTTGTTTATCTTCTAAATATGTTAATACTTTATACCAATGAGACTTTGCAGTCTCTCTTGCCAATTCTTTAACTGTCACAATTGCTGCTTGCAATGCTTCCCTATGCTCTAATTTTTCTCCTATTACATTTTTAGAAGGTGAATCAAACTTTAAATGTTTTGCAATTAAATCTTCAGCTGCATCTTTTGCTTTTGGGTAATCTGTATTAAACTCTTGTTTTTGATGTATCATTTTACTGTACCTTTTAATTTTAATTTTATTTCATCTGCCCAATAACCTTTAACTTCTATTCTTTTCTTCTTTCTATTAAAGTTAGTTATCCATGCTTTAGGTATCCAAAACTTTACACCTGGTCTAACTTCAATAAAATGAGCACCAGCTGTAGAATTATACAGTTTAGTATAATTAAAAAAGACTGTAGTTCTATTGTCAGCTCTAAATTGTCTCATAAAATTATTTTAAATATTTCATAATTCTTGCCTTTTTTGGATTATCATGTATCCAATTATGACAATTCCTGCAGACAGGAATCCATGTACTTTGAATTAAATAGTAAGTATCACGGTTACTACCTGCATATGTATGGTGGATATCAGTAGCAGAACTACTGCATCCTTGAACTTTAACTTTACATGTGGAATTGTCATTAAGATACCTTTCTCTTAACTTAAGATACTCAGCATCTTTCTTCTTTCTTTTAGCAGAAACACGAGGGATAATAGAAGCGTTTGGTTTCTGTGACTTGTTAGTACTGCTTTTGTGGCAACTCCAGCAATATTTACAGTATCTATTACCCTCATGATTCTTCCATATGACAGTCATCTTTTGACAACCATCACATTCTTTTAACTTTGGTTTCATTAAACATTTTTAAGTCTAGGCAATTGATTAGGATCTCTAGTTAAACTTAAAAAGTTTGAACTCAAGATTCCTTCTTCAATAAATATACGAATTATTTCATGCTTATCAATATTTAAATCTTTAAAATTTAAAGTATTTCTAACTTTGAAATCTGTATCCGTATTACCAAGCATAAACTTAGTAAATTTTGTATCAGGAAACCATTTAGCAAACATTTTATTAGTAATTGCTATTACTTTTCTTTGTTTTGCCTCATTAAGAACACGTTGTGCTCTTCTATTAACTCTTTGGATTCTTATTTTCTTTTGCTTACTCATCTTTTCTACTTCTGCAGTAGGTAAAGACTTCAGACCATACAGTGCTCTCTTATACAGAAAGTTTTGATACTGTGAATATTGATCTGTTTCATATTTAGTATAAGTATTTTTCTTATACAACTGATACTCTTCTAACTTTCCAGAGTACTCAAATTTTTGTTTTTTAGTCGAACTCATATACAACTTGTTTTTTATTAAATTCATAACATAAAAAAAGGGGGCTTATGTCAACAACCCCCTTTTCTCGATTTACTAACCATTAAAATTTCTACCCTCCGATAGAAAAGTCTTCATTTGGCTGTGTAACAGCACTTGTTTTATTTGCATTATATGCACGGATTTCATCCTTATTATCATGTGCAATTAACTCATCCTCTAGATTTGCATCTACAGTCCAAGTTCTTTGCTGATAAATTGGTTTACCCATAAGAGTACATACTGGTGCATTTTCACCACCTGCTCTCTTCATTTGCTTTTCAACATTTACATCTGAAAATGGCTCTAAAGATTCTTGTGTACGAATCTTACCAGGAAGCTCTTGTCCCTCATAGAAACCTGCTTCTGTTAGTTTAACCATTTCACCTGGTACTAATGCAGTAACTCTTTTAACGTCAAGCCATCCATTTGCGCCTGTCACAACTCTTGATTGTGCAACTCTAACATAACCATACTCTGGCTTGTTTTCATTAACGTTAATAACTGCTTTTGTTTTTTCATCTGCTAATACTACTACTTTTGAATTCATAATATAATTTTAAAAAATTAAATAATTGATTTTGTGAGCACAATACTATACCTGTACTTGCTCAAATACAGGTAAGTGGACTTTATTAAGTCTATTTACATTAAGATAAATCGGATATGTTTATGTCAGGAAAACTTTCACCATCATCACCTGTGTCTAAAAACTCTCTAGGTTCTGTTGGTTCCATTTTACCTTTTGTGTCTACAGCTGATCCACTGAAGGGATTATTTACTGTATCACCATAGTCTAGTGCGATAAGATGCTGGATATCTTCATCAGTCAAGGACAAGTACTCTTCTATAGAGATATAGATAACTTTTCCATTAGGTAACTGATAATTCATATACTAATTACGCAATAAATTTTGACATGTTGGCTATCCAACAATAAAAAATTGCCATTATATAGCTAACAAGGGAAAAATAGTTTAAGATTCTCCCCTTGTCATTTGCTACAAGCATATATTCGACTAAAATATAATATGTTTAGGTTAATACATCTTCAAATCCCATACTTGCTGAAGCATAAAGATCATCTCCATACTTAAATTCTACAGTATATGGGAAATATTCTGTATAACCTCTAAATGCTGTTATCCTACAAGTGACTTCATCATCTTCATTAAGCAGATTATTCTGCTCTAGCATTTCAAATGTTTTAGCTGCATCTGATAGACCCACTTTAAGTCTTTTCCATTTGCATCTGACTACATCTCCTTCACATAATGCCTCTGGTAAACCATTACCTAGCATAATTTGCACAAACAGTGTAGATGCTTCAGTACTCTTTAATAAAAGTTCTGTAAATAAATTTGTAATATCATTTGATTTATCAAGACCTTGTGCTGTCTTACAAATATTATTAATCATTGCTGCAATATCCTTTTCTGTAATATTTACACCTATTTTCTTTACTTGCATAATTTTGTTTTTTAAAGGCTTAAGGCTGGAGACATTACATCTCCAACCTTTGCCCGTATCCACTTAAAAAATCTTTAACTACAAATATGAGAGTTTCCTATACTTGCTAATATGGCAAATAGTATTACTATAACAGTTACAATTAATGCTACTGTTTGAACGTTATACTGGTATTTTAAACTACGATATTTATTTCTTGTGCTATTTAGTCTATTTAAAGTAGCTTTTTCAATATGCTTTGACATGCTTAAATCATGTTCTAAATCATTTTCTAATGCATGTATTACTTTTTCAGCTTGCTTCATCTTCTGATATGTCCCCATATTCCATATTATTGTGACCATAAGCCTCACAGGATGCAGTTGATTTACATCCTGAGCTTAATAATCCGATTAATACTACTATAAAAATAATCATAACACTGCCAAATATCTTGACGAATGCTGATGTTGGTATTTTTCTTACTTTCATAATTCAAAATTTGGGAGACCATACTGTGGAACCATCATCTGATGATGTAATAAAAGCAATTGAGCTTTAATTCCTTTTAAATTTAATGTAGTAATCCTACAATCATATTTGCTTTCTATTTCTTCTACTCTTATTTCTTCTTGATGTACAGCCAAATGTAGGTCTTGTACTTCTTCAATCATATCTTCAATCATAATTTCTAATTTTTAAGTGATGTTTTTAATTGTTTTTAATCTAATTTCTGTGCCTTCATCTGCTCTTTTGTGAGCAAGGTCTTCATTGGAAGTGAAACACTCCTTTCCATTTCTCATGTATATGTAATACACTGTTGATTCTTCTACCATAGTAAAATTTAATTTGTTTTTAAGTAAATAAATAAAAAGGGGTAGTTTTATCACAGACTACCCCTTACTTTCAGTGGCCTAATTCTCATACAGACATTAGCTAAATGCCCAAGGTTTCGTGCTATTTTCACTGACTGGGTTCCACCAGCTTAGAGTCCCATGCGATTTTAAAGAGTAAATTTGGACTGTACAACCTCTATTACCTGCTGTGTCAGGCAATTTCTTAATGTGTGCAGTTTTGTTACGCTGAGATAACTGCAAACTCCTATTACCTTCTAGTAAAACCATTACGCATATAAAATAGATCATCTTCAATTTCTTCTTCACGGAAATTACGCTCTATACCTCCTATAGGCATACTACGATCAGGCTCCTCATTCTTAATAAGACTTTCATAATACGATATAATCTTACCGACACTAACTCCTGGAAGGATATCTCCATCCAAGAGATTAGTGAATTTCTTTCTTGTATTAGTTAATGCTTCTTCTTTAGTCATAATAACTGCTTTACAAAATTAATAATTTTACAAGGTAAATAAAAATCATTAGCGATAATCATGCTAACGAACAATAAGCTACCCCATACGATCAAACTAATTTTAAGTTCTTTGTTCATAATAGTGGTTTAAGTGAATAAATAAAATATCAGGTCTGATTACTAAGTGTAATCTATTTATAAGATTGATGGACAAACAGTCTCACTAACCTGATTAAGAAAGTCAAAGTCAACAGAATCGTATTCGGGTAACTTGAGTCAAACATAACATACTGCAGATACATTATGCTATTCATCAAGGAATGGATTATCATTCATCTCTCTCAACCCATCAACTCTTTATTGCTTAAAGCGAATTGCGCTAATATAAAACAATAAAGAGGCTAGACTGCCTCTTGCCCTCTGACTTAATTTTCTAAATGCGGGAAACTATGATGCTCTTCTTCTATATAGAGAGAGTACTAATATACTATAAGGTAAACATCACTCTGTTTTACAACAAAGTTAGCTATATAAAATATTATATATACTATATACTATTAATAAATAATAATATACACTTACTACCAATGATATACATAGATGTTGTACTATCTTATAAAGATTAAAACACACAAGTATTTCCGCAAAAACAAAAACAAAATTCAATTTCTGCTTACTAATTCCAAATATGCGTACTATTTTGATCCTTGTGTCTTTGTTTTCTTTTAAAAGCTTGACATTATTCATGCAAAGCAAGTATTGCTTTTGCATTTGGCTTGCCAATGACATCAACGTAAGTTGATGGTTAGCAAAAAAAGGGAAAAAGAAAAAGAAAAGCCAAGAGCCCCAAAGGGATCTCTTGGTTCTTTTCTCAAAGATTAAGACTTTGTCTTCTTCTTTGCAGCTGATGCAATCTTCTGTGCAATGCTTGCAGCATCAACGGAAGGTTCTTCAGCTACAGATGATGTTGCTTCAGCTACTTCATCTGAATCCTGATAGTCTTGTGCAATAGCATGAGCAAGGCTTGTCCTTGCCTCTGATATGCAGAAGTCTAGATTAGATGGTCCATATTCTTTAATGGCATCATTAACGAATTTGACCAATCTAAGGTCAGGATTGATGGACCCTTTGTTGATACCCACTTGGGTTTCCAACATAGGGAAACGTTCATTTAGCAATCTGCTTATTGGTTTATCCAATGAGAAGTGCAAAGGAACTTTCTGTCCATCACTGTTTAACACAGGAGTGACTTGGTCATTCTGGGTTAAATAGGATACAGTTCTGCCTTTCTTTAGAATGGAAGAAGTGTATTGATCAAGTTCATCATCAGTCCCGTGGACTTTGAAGATGTGCTTGCCACTTACGGTAGTTTTGTAAAAAGTGGCGTAAAAGGTTGAATTTTGATTATCCATGATAATTGAAATTTAAGTGAATATTGATTTATCAATTGAATATTAAGGCTAGTAGAAGAAGGGAAAGAAAAAAAAGGCTTATTCAGCCTTTGTTAATACATCACCTGTGTATGTATCAGGGAAATCTTCATTGTATTTCCACTCGCTAAAGCCTGTGGAAATCCATTGGAGTATTTCTCCTTTGTAGGCATATTCTATTGCTATACCTGGTTCAGGGTATAAGCAATAAAGAGGCCTACCTTCGTTGTCACCTTGTGGGGCAACCATGCCTGCATCAAGCAGGGCTTTGAATACAATTAAAACTATAGTTTTCATTTTATTTTTGTTTAAAGTTCTCTTTAAACATTCGGGCTAGGGAGAAGTAGTAGTAGTAGTAATGGGTATATAGAATAATAATTTATATAATAGATACCAAGTTATAATAGATACTCAGTATGATTAGTATATACAATACATATAAATAATATATATAATACATACCACATCTTAGTAGCAACCTATCCATAGAGGTATCACATTATCCCACTGTCAAAAAAAATAGGAATTACTTTTGCAAAAAAAGTTTTTTGTTTTAAAAATGATAGGGGGTGTGCACCAACTCAGTACAGTGGTGGGGTCAGCCAGCATAGGATCCACTACTACCTCTTACATGGAGTATTTCTACTACCGTTAAATAAATTTTATTATATTTGTCTAAAACCAACACAATCATGAGTAAATTTATTTTAAGAGGAAATAAGGTCTTGATAGACAAGCCTGAGAAAAAAAAAGAAGAGAACAAACTTGATCTTATCCTGTCTGAGGATGATGAGAAGGCTATAGAGAAGGATATGATGAAGGAGTGGACTCATCTTAATGTCTTTGCAGTGGGGGAAGAAGTTAATGATGTAAAGGTGGGGGATAAAGTATATGTCCGTACTGGCGCCCTTCATAGTGCTGAGATTATAGATATGGACGGAAGTATCAAGATGATGGTATTGGTACATGATATTGTAATGATATGGCAATAAAAGAATCAGCTAAAGATTGGTATAAGGAGATGCATGGTAACTCTGTATATGGTAATATGAGTGATGGTGTTGTCCCACTTCCGCCAGTTGAAGAAGATAGTATAGTAGAATCTGTACTTGAGAAGTATCAGGAAAGATCTGAAACAGGTAAACTAAAGTATGGAAAGACTTTAGATAGAAAAGACCTTACTATGAAGCAATGGTTAACTCATTTACAAGAGGAGTTAATGGATGCTACGTTATATGTCGAGAAATTATTAAAAGAAATAAAGTCGTTATGATTATAAAAATATTAATTACCTTATTTGGATTATCGTGTGCTATACTATTAGCAATATTATCTCATGCTCTTATGCAAGATATAGTAGATCCAGTAACAAAAAGAAGAGTTCGAGATAACCAGGCAAGAACGTATGGGTTTATTGGATATCTTGTAAGTAGTAGTATTATATTCGGATTATATCACTATTTATTTTAAATGATTACGAAAACAATACTTTAATCCATTTTTCGCCAAGGTATTGTTTTATAGCCCTTAGTTTTCTACTAGGGGCTTTTTTATATCAATAATTTTTATTATATTATAACTGTATATTTATTTAAAAAAGGAAAACAAATGGCAACAGGATTAAAAAGATCTAGTATCTTAACAGAATTTGCGTCTAAGAGAACGCAGCTTTGGCAATATTTAAATACAAGCATTGATGCTTTTCTTAAAGATGCAGGTTTAAGAACAACAGCTACTTTAGTAGAAGGTGCAACAAATGACTGGCCTTGTTCAGCTACAAAGTGTGCAAATGAAACTTATGTTAGAGATGGTGTCACTTATGATGTTTGGAGATATCAAGCTCAAGGACCTCTTCAAGCAAGTGATACAGCATCACCAGGAGTTCAGTGGGTATCTACTAATGAATTTGGAACTGTAAACGTTTCAAAAGGTGGAGCAATTGAAATTATTAGTGATAGCAGTTTAGTATCTGCAAGAGATGGTGCAAACACTATTGACAGAACACCATTAGCTAATGATGCTTCATTAGTAGGAGATGGCGCAGGTGGAGCATCTCAGTTTATACAAATACTTTACTTAACAGTTTATAATGACTCAGCTCCACTTACAGAGAATTGGGTGAGAGTGCAGGGTGTAAATAATGCTGATTATGACGGTAATTTAAATATAGACTTTAAATTTATTGTAGAACAAGGAGCAACTGTTGAAGTAACAGTATCATAAATATTAAAATATTAAAATATTAAATAAGAAATAATGGCAATAGTAAGATTACTTAATACCGCAGGAACACCTTTACCAAGAATGGTTGCTGCATTAAAAGGAAACTGGATTGGAGTTGATTCTAAAGGATCAGAAGTAAGAACAGAAGCTGTATCAAAAGCAGAATTTTCAAAAGGAGTGTGGCAAGGTGACTTTTCACAACCAGAACCAAAAGAAGGAGTAACAATTAGTTACTTAGAATTAGAAGCAGATTTTTCTGATAATACTTTTTATCAAGATACTAGACTTAAAGTTAAAGTAAAGAAAGAGTGTGAAAAAGTTAAAGGTAAAGATGGTAAAGTTACAGAAATATGTAGATACATTACTCCTTCTGATATATCAATATTTGCTACAAACATTACACGCGATGCAGCTCAAATGAATGTTAGAAGAGAACAAATAAACAGTGATATTGTAGCTGCTGCAATTAAAAAAGTTAAAGAAAGCAAGTAAAAGATGAAAAAGTTTATACCACAATCACCTGATCCATTTTTAAATTCAGGAGAAGATATGTCTCCTGCTAAATTTGGGCATCTTAATGAAATAGTAAAAGAAATAAATGCTGGTGTCGGTGGTGGAGTTACGTCTGTAACAGCAATTGCACCATGTGTATCTTCAGGAGGAACAACTCCTGCTATTGGCATACCTGCAGCAGATGGTTTAACGGATGGTTATTGTAAAGCAACAGACTTTGCAACTTTTAGTGGTAAACAAGATGCTTTAACTTTAACTACAACAGGAAGTGGTGCAGCTACTCTAGTAGGTAGTACTTTAAATGTACCTACACCTGCAGCGTCTCCATTATTAACTGCTACAGCAACCTTAACAGCTGCTAATATTATAGCAGGTGCTGGTGTAACTATACTTCCAGCTCCACTTGCTACAAAGTATTATGTAATACATAGCCTTGTTATGAAATTTAAAGGTGGAAGTGTAGCTTTTGATCAGGGTGTAAATTATAGACTTTTTCTAGAAAAAGGTGTGACTGATCTTAGCGGAACCCCTTCAGGTCCTAACCAGGCAATAGCAATACCTACAAATACATCAGATGCTTTTTTATATTGGAGTACTGCAATTAAAGGTGTAGGCCAAGCTGTTTCAGCAAATTGGGATAATATAGGAAGCTTACCTACAGTAGGAGATAGCGATGTGGTATTTGATATTACATATGAGTTAAAAGACTTTTAAAAAATAAATTATGTCATTAAGAAATATTAGTAACTTCTTTAACATTATTAAAAAAGGTAGACTTAAGAGTCAACTTGCTGATACTGATATGATACCTGTTGGTACAAGAGATGTTACTAACAGATCTGTATATCAAGATACAGCAATTAGTTTTAAAGATCTTGAAATACAGTTAGGTGGCGCAGGTGGTGTTGGCCCTCAAGGACCTCCAGGACCTCCAGGAGCAAATGGTTTGCCAGGTGCTACAGGGGCAACAGGACCTATAGGCCCTCCAGGACCAGTAGGTGCAGCAGGATTAAACTTTACAGGTACATGGAGTGCAGCATCTACATATGCAGTAGATGATGTAGCATTCTTTGACGGATCTAGTTATGTATGTACTAATCCAGTAGGACCAAGTGCTACAGACCCTTCGGCAGATACAGCTAATTGGGCTTTTTTAGCATTACAAGGTTTGCAAGGACCTCAAGGACCAATAGGTCTTACAGGACCTGCAGGAGCTAGTTTATGGTCTCCAGCAGTTTCTTTGACATTTAATACGGCATCAAGCACAATTGACTTATCTACAGGCAATACATTTTTAATAACCATTTCTACAGATACTACTATAGAAATGACATTACCAGGATCTCCAATAGGAGATTATATCTTTATCATTGATAACAGTGGTGGCCATGTTGCTACACTTCAAACTGGTACAAACATGTACACTAATAATGGTTTACAACCTGTTATTTCAGGAACTACACTAATGAAAGGAACTTCAGATGGTACTAAAGTTTACATAACTTCATTAGAAAATATGCAAATAACATAATATGATTCCAGTTAGAAGAAATATAGACACAGATGAATTAATCATGTGGCTAGATCCTTCTAGTCCTTTATCTTATGTTGGAAATGAATGTGCAGTAGGTGTAGGAGCTAAAGGTAAAAATCAATTTCCTGGAACTGTTAACTTCACAAATACAAGTACTGCAGTTCAATCAAGAAGTTGGGCTGGTACATCAGACGGTATAGAAAAAGCCACCGTAGCTAATGAACCATTAGTAGCTGATCCAGATGGTAATACTCGTACTACAGCTTTTATTGAAACAGCTGAAACTGGTAACCATTATTTACAATGTAGAATTGAAACAGTACCACCTGCCCCTCAAGATTCTTCAATTAAAGATACAATTACATATTCTCTTTATGTTAAACAAGGCCCAGGAAGTGATAGAAATATTAGAATATCGCATACAAGTGCATCTCCTAGTGTTACTGTAATTTTTGATTTTGCTACAAATACTATTATATCTGCTACAGGAACAACTGAGTATGGTAGTATAGATGCAGGAGGGGGATGGTATAGAATATGGTATACTTTTCAAGTAAATGTAACTACAGTTCTTAATAATATTCAGGCTTCTACATTTATTTATCTGCTAACATCTGCTAATGCAGCTGTATATGCGGGTAATGGAACATCAGGTGTTTACATTTGGGGTCCACAGTGGGAACAAGGAGCACTTTCTAATTATACAGAAAGAGATCCTGCATCTGAATTTAATTATTTTCGGAATAATAAATTTGTAAGACTTGCTAGTGATGGAACACCAGCAAACCCTATAATAGATACTACAACATTTGGTGGCACTAACTTTAGATTTAATGGTACGACTAGAGGATTATACGGAGGTGCTGATCTTAGAAGAGCATTTAGACCTGATCCAAGTAATACAGCTTTACTAGATCATTCAGCATTTGCATGGGTAAAGTTAGATAAATCAGGCACTCCTGATGCAGGTAGCTCGTGGAGTCCTAATGTTAAAGTATTTGCTGTTTTAGGTAGTATAGGTGGTAGAAGTAATAATGGTGTATTTGGTATTGATGAGGCGGGTACTTCATTAGTTTATAAACAAAGATTAATAAAAAGTGCGGGAGGAACTATACAACCTGTATTACAATCATCTACTTTTTCTGATATAGATAATGAGTGGCATTTAGTTGGTTTTAGTTTTGATCTTTCAGCAGGACAGGTAGATTTTTATCTTGATGGAGCTTTAGTAAACTCTGTTACAACACCTGCTCCAGTTTCGGATGTAGTTGGAGGAACAGGATCTGTTACTTTAGGGTATTTTAGTGTATCTGGGCAACCAACACCATCTGGACAATTTAAAGGTTTGATGAATACTGTAGGATTCTACAATAAGACTTTAAATGCAACAGAACATAAAGCACTGTATGATGCAACTAAATATAGATTTATAAATTAATAAAATAAAATAAAATGTCAATAGGAAATTTAAAAACAGATGGTGGCAAAGGTACTAATTGGCCTTGGCAATATAGAATGCTACTTGGTTTGGATAAAATTGCAGCAGCAATTGTAACAGGTGGTAAAGATTATGAATCAGATTTAGTATCTATTACTTGCGCAGGACCCCTTCCTCCCGCAGGTACGGTACTAAGATTAGAAGTAAGAGTATTTGATACTACTACTGGAGCATTTACTAGTGTATCTTATTATGAACCAGGAAACATTACTCCTGATCCAGCAGATTATTCTGGATGTACTATTACATATTTAGAAGCAGGTGATGCTACAGAAGCTACATTACAAGCTATTCTTACTAAGAATACAGAAATAGAAGTAACGGCTGATGCTATATTGGCTAAGAATACTGAGATTGAGACAACAGCTAATGCTATTGAAACCATAAATACAAATATTTTAGCTGATACTGCCGCTATTGAAACTAATACTGCTGATATTGAATCTAACACTTCTGATACTAAAGATGCTCTATCTGAAGAAGGTAATACACCTGTAATGGTTAGAGCTACAGCAGCTGGACAAGTGACAATTGGAAGTGCTGTAAAATCAATTTCTTTTTATAATGCATCTGCTGCAGATACAGCACATGTACTTACAGTTGACCTTAAGCCAGGAGAAACAGTAAACTTTGATGCAGGTGGTAACGGTAATAAGTTTACAGCTTCTACATTTACCTATGATCCTGACACAACAGGTGGTGGTGCAGGAGATCTTCTGATAATTTATGTAGAATAAATCATGGGTGTTTCTATAAACACACATAAAACCCTTGGGGTAAATACTCATACACGTATTGTTCCTCCTTTAGCTTCAGGATTTGAAAATAAATATGCTATTGAGGTTGATGGTATAGATGATCATCTTCAAATACCTTCATTTACAAGTATTGATGGATTAGATAAATTTACAATATCTGCTTGGGTTAAAATGCCTTCAGGTGGAGGAGGTGGTCTTATGGGTAAAAATCATTCAAGTAGTTTTAATGCTCAAAGAGTTAAATGGATTCTAAGTTTAACAGCAGTTCAAATATATGTTAATAATATTACTTTTGCAGCATCTCTTTCTCTTTCGGCAGACACTTGGTATCATGTTGTGTGGAGATATGATAAAACATTATCTGGGAATTTTAGTAAGTCAAGAATTTCAATAAATAATGTTAATGTTACTAATACTAATGGAAGTAATACACAAACAGTAGTTGCTGATACAGACCCATTTACAATAGGTGCTATATTTAGAGGTACATCAAGTCCGATTGTTGTATCTGCTTTTGAAGGAAATATTGATGAAGTATCTATATGGAATACAGCATTAAGTGATGCTGAAATGCTAAATATTTATAACGGTGGTACTCCTAATGATGTTAGTGCTCTTGGCATTAGCGGATTATTAAATTGGTGGAGAATGGGAGACAATGATGAGATAACAGGAACAACAGTAACAGATGAATCTGGAAGCAATACTGGTACATTAATAAATGGAGCAAGCTTTATTGCAGATACACCAACTTAATTATGGGAGTAAATATAAATACAAATAAGACCCTTGGGGTAGCTGCAGGAACTGGTATTATAGCTCCTGGAGTAAATTTATTATTATTAGACACATACACAAATTCGGCTGTGGCTTATTCATTAAGAAAACTATCATCCACATATAGTGGTTCGGCTATTAGAGTAAGACGGTCAAATGATAATGCAGAACAAGACATAGGTTTTGTAAACAACGAACTTGATATAACAAGTTTAACGTCTTTTATAGGTTCTAATGATGGGCTTGTTACTACTATATATGACCAAAGTGGTAACGGCAATAACTTAACACAGTCTACAGCAGCCAATCAAGGTCAAATTGCAAGTAGTGGCTCTGTAAATACAGTAAATAGCAAACCTTGTATTAACTTAAGCGCATCACCAGTATTTTATCAATCATTATCAAGTTTAAGTGGCAACTCAAAAAGCTTTTTTATGACTACTAAAAACAATGGTGCCGATAGTGGTTTTTATCATAATTTATTTATAATATCAACAAGCGTCACGGTCACAGGAAACTTTGCACAGTTGTATAGTACAAACGCAACTAATACATTAATTTTTAATTTTTCGACTAATAGTTTAGATATTACTACTTCACAAGCTTGGACTTCACAAACCTTAATAAGTGGAATAAAAAGTGCAACTAGCAGTAGTTCCGAGTTATTTAAGAATGGTGCAAGTATTGGCACAGGTTCAGGAACACAAAATTTACAAACTAATTTATTTGTAAATAGATATAGTAATAACTATGCCAACCAACAGTTGCAAGAATTAATAATGTTTGATACCGATGAAAGCAGTAATAGGTCAGGCATAGAAACTAATATAAACGACTTTTACACAATATTCTAATGGAAGTATCAGGCTACAAATACACGGATGAAGCAGAAGCTATTGAAGCACGAAAAGAATGTGCTGATTTTTATGGATTACCTAAAACACCAAGCGATGAAACAATCTATTGGGTAGACTACAATGAAGCAACCGAAGATAGTCCTATATTTTGGTATATTGTTTTTGATGAATCAATACAAGAAATATTAGGAAATCCAACAAGCTTTATAGTAATAGACCAGCCAATACCAAAAAAATGAAAAAAATAGCAGAAACATACGCAATAATTAATATAGCAGATTTAGAAAATATTGACTTTTCACAAGTAGGCGAAACATCTGAAAATACAATAAGAAAATCAATAGACGAATCACAGTTTGTTTTAAAGTGGAATAGCACACCAAGTTTTATAACAGATGGTACTATTACACCAGTAGAAACTTTAACACATTCAGAAGCACTTGCTTTGATGAGCACAAATACATGGTCTTTACCTGATTCTGATCTTGATTAGACAAATAAGTTTGGTTTTTGTTAAGAATTTACTAAATTAGTGGACATTGTAAAAAATGGGTCTCTCCAAAGAACCATAAAAATAAAAATATGAAATTAATTAAACATGCTAATAACATCCATGAGCTTAAGCTTGAGGGTAGTAAAGCACGTATTGCAATGTTTTCAGATTTACATTGGGATAATCCTAAATGTGATTGGAAACTATTAAAAAAAGATTTAGATTACTGTTTAAAAGAATCCATTCCAATTCATATAAATGGCGATATGTTTTGCTTGATGCAAGGAAGAGGTGACAATAGACGAAATAAATCAGATATTAGACCAGAACATAATAATGCTCAGTATTTAGATAGTATTGTAGAAACAGCGGTAGATTGGTGGTCACCATATGCTCATTTAATAACAGTTATTGGGTATGGTAATCATGAAACAGCTATTATTAAATTTCAAGAAACCGATATACTAGCTAGATTTGTAAAACTTCTTAATCTTAAAAATGACTCTAATGTAATGGCAGGAGGTTATGGTGGTTGGTTTATAGTAAATCAGATAGTAAGAAAGAAGCCTAATACAAAAGATTCTACAAGGTCTATTAAAATAAAATACTTCCACGGTTCTGGGGGTGGTGGTGTAGTAACTAAAGGAGCACTTAATCTTACTAGAGCATTGGAAATGTACGAAGACTTTGATGTATTTACTATGGGTCATATACATGAAAACGCTGCTAGAAATGATGTTAGAGATGTTTGTGTACAAGGAGGAGCTTCTTATAGGCATGTGCAAAAACAACTTCACATGATGATCACAGGAACCTATAAAGAGGAATATGGATCAGGTAGTAAAGGGTGGCATGTTGAAAGAGGTGCACCAATAAAGCCTACAGGAGGTCGCATTTTAAATATAGAATATAGACGCATTAATAGTAAAGAAAAAGGAGATGTCCATTTGTGTCAAGTAGACTCCCATAAATTTCCTATTTAAACCTACGTATTTACTGGTATATTTAAATATTTTTTGTATATTATAGTTATATGTTTATTATTTATACAAGAGAGAATGGATGTTTCAGGTTTACAAATAGGTTTTGATGCTTTTATAGCATTATTAGTATCATTAACTGGTGCTTTAGGTGTATGGCACACTTTAAAAGGAAAAGTAACTATACAACAATTAACACTAGACAATCTTACTAAAGATTTAGAGGAAATGAAAACTACTAAAAAGGAGGCCTCTGAAAGAGTGCATAAAAGAATTGATGATTTAAAGACTAAGGTTGATGTAAATAGAGAAAAGAATGAACAATCTATTTCTCAACTTAGAGAAGATATGGCTAAAATGAAAATAGAAATTATTGAGGCTATACACGCAATAAAATTAAAATAGGTATTAGTAAGCTTATTACACACTATTGTCCAAACTGTATAGGATATACCAAACAAAAAGGTAAAACTTGCACGGTTTGTGGATACAAAAGAAAAAGAGATTACTCATTTATCCCAAAGGATATGAAAATAATATTTTATTTACTGCTAACTAGTTTAGTTTTAGCATGCACTCCGCAAAGAAGATTTACTAGACTTATTGATAAATTTCCACATTTACTTACTACAGATACTTTAACTATACACGATACGGTTAGAGTAGAAGTTCCTAAAGTAGTACATGATACAGTTATTAGTCAACACTTCTTTACACAGATAACAAGAGACACTTTAGTTCTTCAAAAAGAAAGACTTACTGTAAAAATATTCCACGACACAATAAAAAAGAATGTGTATATTAAAGGGGAATGTGATACTATTACAGTAGAAAAGATAGTAGAAAGAAAAATTCCAATTAAATATTATGAAAGAACTCCAACTTGGAAAAAAATAATAAATTGGATTTTATTAGTTGCTATCATTCTTGTTATATTATACGGTCTATACAGATTATTTAACTTTATAAAAAAAAAGAGATGAAAACATTTTTTAAAGAATTATTAAGTGATGAAACAGGAGTTTACTCTTCTAAAAGATTAGGTGGTTTACTTTGCGTATTAGCATTAGTTGTTTCATTAATAGCAAATACATTTACTCACGGTGATATTAAACCAGCTGAGTATTTAGTAGATGCTGTAGCATTATTTGCATTTGGATCACTAGGATTAACTTCTATTGATAAATTAACACGGATTAGAAACAAAAAATAAAATGGGGTAACTCCGCTATTCTTATTCTTATACTTTGCAGCTTTCTTTGTATTGCCTGCTATAATTAGATCTATATGGAAAAAATAATAACATGTCCACACTGTAATACAAAATTTGATTTATCAATTACAGAAGTGGATCCAAATGAATCAAAATATTTATGGATATTTGACAATGGTCATGGTGGCATAATAGATGGTGTATATCAAACAGCTGGTAAAAGATCTCCTGTTTGGGATGATGGTTCTATTCTTTATGAAGGAGAATTTAATAGAGCTATAGTAGATAGATTAGTTAGGATGTGTCAAGCGAATAACATTTTGCATGTTAACTTAGTAGATACCCAAGAAGACGTAAGTCTCTCAGATCGCGTTAATTCAGCTAATAAGATAGCCAAGTCATCAGATAAACCTTGCATATATGTAAGTATACATGCAGATGCTTTTTCTGATGAGTCTGCTAATGGCTGGAGTGTATACACTTCACCAGGACAAACTAAATCAGATGACATAGCTACAGTACTCTTTGAAAAAGCTGCACGAGAGTTCAAAGGAGAGTATATGAGATCAGATAAATGGTCTGATGGTGATAATGATAAGGAAGCTAGTTTTACTGTACTTACAGGAACATCTATGCCTGCAATACTAAGTGAAAACTTTTTTATGACAAACTATAATAACTGTCATAAATATTTACTTTCAGAAGAAGGTAGAGATAGAATAGCAAGAGTTCATTTTCAGATGATACAACAAGTAGAGGCTGAAGGTAAAGTATAATTTTTTCATAGGTGAGTTATAAAACCTGGGTTTAAAAGCTCAGGTTTTTTTATTTAAACCATAGAAGTTTAAACTTTATTTGTATATTTGATTAAATAAAAATTTAAACCAATGGAAAATCCAGAAAATTTATCACCAGAAGAACTTGCACAAAGAAAAGAGGAAATGTTAAAGTTTTACACGGAATCTATGCCTTATCTTGAAGCACAGTTAAATTATGAAACAAAGCTATCTGAAATTGATGAAATGAGACTTAAAAGAACTCAAATTCAAATGGCATATGCGCAAATGATGAATCCTCAAGAGGAAGAACCAATGCCTGAAGCACCTGATGCAAAACCTAAGGCTAAAAAGAGAACCTTGAAAAAACAAGATGCATAATGGCTATTGTTAAACAGGTTCAAAAAAAAGTAATAATGTCTAAAAGAGACATTATTAAATTTCAACTAATTACTCACTGTTATTTGAATAAAATAACGGTGAGTGATTCAGATCTTGAATGTTTAACATTACTTAGTATTTTAGGACCTATAGAATTAACTCACTTTTGTTATGATGCTGCTGAAGAACATAAGATATTTAAATCGCAGCAAACTGTAAGAAATTGTATTAATAAGTGTATTAAGTCTAAACTTATTATCAAAGATTCTAAAAATAAAAAAGTAATTGAGATTAATAAAAATCTTAATGTAGAAACTTTGGGAACTGTAATGTTAGATTATAAATTTCTAGCTAAATGAAACCTAAAAAAGCTAATGTTTTATATCAAGAAATAGCTGATAGGAATGATGTATCAAAACTTTTAGTAGAGAGTGTAATAGAATTTTATTATAAAAATGTAAGAACATTATTAAGTGAGCTTCATCATCCAAGAATAAATATAACAGGTCTGGGTGTTTTTGCAGCTAAAAAAAGATCTATAGATAAAGGTATACCAAGATTTGAAAAATATTTAGAAAATCATGATACATCTACATATTCAGCATATTATAATAAAAAACTTTTAGAAGATAAGTTAGAAGGTTTATATTCAATAAAAGACCAAATAGAAGCTGAACAAAAAAGAAAAGAAGAATTTTTAAAAAATAAACGTGGACTTAAAAAAAATTTGGAAGAATAGAAAGCAAATTTATGAGGGTATTAAAAACTCTGTAATGCGAGATGATTTTGTAGAGGATGTATCTGCAAAAAGAATGGCAATATGTAAAGAATGTTTAGAAATAAACTTAGATGGTTCAAAGTGTGAAGTACCTGGTACACAACCATGTTGTGGTAATTGTGGATGCTCTCTTGGATTTAAAACAAGAGCTTTATCTGCAGAATGTCCAATAGGAGAATGGACGGCTTTGATGACAGAATCTGAAGAAGATAAATTAGGAGAATTATGAGTATAGTATTTACAGAAAAAGATCATAGCTATAAATCGTTAAATCAAGATGATTATATAGACTGGGTAAGTGTAACAACACTTACTTCATTTTTTAAAGAACCTTTTGATGCTAAAAAAGTAGCACAAAAAGTGTCTAAAAGAAAAAAGTCTAAGTGGTATGGAATGAAACCAAAAGATATAGAAGCTGTGTGGAAAAAAGAATCTGAAAGAGCTATGTCATTGGGAACATTTTATCATAATCAAAGAGAATCTGATTTATGTTCTTTGGCTTCAATAGAAAGAGAAGGAACTACAGTTCCTATATTTACACCAATATTAAAAGAAAATGGTGTAAAGCATGCACCAAAACAAAAATTAGATCCAGGTGTATATCCAGAGCATATGGTATATTTAAAATCTGCAGGAATCTGTGGACAATCTGATCTAGTTGAAGTTGTTAATGGTAAAGTAAGTATTATAGATTATAAAACTAATAAAGAAATTAAAATGCAATCTTATGTAGATTGGGAAGGTGTTTCTCAAAAAATGCAGTTTCCGCTTAATCACTTAGATGATTGCAACTTTAGTCATTATGCTTTACAACTCAGTATTTATATGTATATTATAATAAAGCATAATCCAAAGTTAAGGGCTGGGTCTATGTTTATTCATCACGTTCAGTTTGAAGAAGAAGGTAAAGATGAACATGGTTATCCTATTACTAAATACACAAAAGAAGGAGATCCCGTGTTAAAAGATTTAGTTCAAATACCAGTTCCTTATTTAAAGGATGAAGTAATATCATTAATACATTATTTACATGATAATAGAAAAAAATTAAAAAAGAAATGATTGCAAAACTATTTGATATACAAAACGGTAAAGTAGTTCCTACGGAACATTGTTATACATTAAAATCTCTTAAAGATGTAATGGATAATTATCCAGAAGACTATTTAAAGATTTACCAGTATTTATTTTATATGACCTGTCCTAATCCTGATATGAATCCTTTCTTTCATACTCCTGAACATGAAAAAGAAGAAGTTATAATGAAAGAAGTAGAAGGTGAGTTTTCTACAGAAGATGATGATGTATGGGCAGCACTTAAGTTTTGTGAAAAGATGTATCAGACACCAACATCCAGAGCATATAAAGGTATTGCAGCTATGTTAGATAGATTGGGTAGATATATGCAAACTACACCCATTGAACATGGTAGAGATGGTAACATCAACTCTTTGGTAAATGCAGCTGCTAAATATCAACAAATTAGAGAATCATTTAAAGGAGCTTATAAAGACCTTCAGGAAGAACAACAAAGTAATGTAAGGGGTGGGATAGGATTAGGATATGACCAATGATACGGAAATATATCAGGATATTCCTACTTGGAATAATGGTACATGGACTAGTACAGACTTTAATACTAGGGAAGAGTTTGCAGCTTACGTAAGAGGTTTGTTTAAAGAACCTGGTCAGTATGACTTTGATGAAACTTCTGAAGAATTTAATGGAGAAGCTACTAAGTTTAATAAACAAGGATTTTATTGTGCAGCTCCGTTTAAATCTAGGGATTTTATTAATTACTGGGAAGGTGAAAAGAAGAAATGCAGAAAAGGAGTAATATTTAAATCAAAAGATAAGGTTTGGTATATAGCAAGAGACTACTATATGTGGTTAAACTTCTTACCAATATTTAATAAAGAAATACAAAAGTTTGGATTTGCTGATATTAGAGATGCTCAATATCATATGGCATTATATGAGATACTAGCAGAGTTAAACTACAAACATGTTGCTATATTAAAGAAACGTCAGATAGCATCTTCTTATTATCACATGGCAAAGCTTATTAATCAACAATGGTTTGAGCCAGGGGTAACGCTAAAGATAGGGGCTAGTCTTAAAGATTACATTAATGAAAAAGGATCTTGGAAGTTTTTAGATGAATATGCTGCATTCTTAAATGAACATACTGCATGGTATAGACCAATGAACCCAAGCAAGGTAATGATGTGGCAGCAAAAGATTGAGGTTAGAAAAGGTAACAGAAAAACTGAAGTAGGTCTTAAAGGAACTATACAAGGTATGTCATTTGAGAAAGATCCAACAAATGGTGTAGGGGGTCCTGTTAAATACTTCTTTCATGAGGAGGCTGGAATTGCACCTAAGATGGATAAGACATATGAGTATATGAGACCCGCAATGAGATCAGGACTTACTACTACAGGATTATTTATAGCAGCGGGATCCGTAGGTGACTTGTCACAATGTAACCCGCTCAAAGATATGATCCTCAATCCTACTTCTAAAGATGTTTATGCTGTAGAAACTAATTTAATAGATCATAAAGGTACTGAAGGTATGTCAGGTTTATTTATTCCTGAACAATGGTCAATGCCCCCGCACATAGATCAATATGGCAACTCCAAAGTAGAAGAAGCTACTGTAGCTTTACAAGAACAGTTTGATAATTGGAAAAGAGAGCTAGCTCCAGAAGATTATCAACTTAGAATATCCCAGCACCCAAGAAATATAAAAGAAGCATTTGATAATAGATCTGTTTCTGTGTTTCCTACTCATCTTCTTTCTGCGCAAGCTAGAAGAATAGAGGAAAAAGAATATGGGTATGAATTTTTAGATATAACAACAGATGCTAATGGTAAACCAACTGTTACAAAAAGTAATAAGCAACCTATACGTGAGTTCCCAGTAAATAAAAAAACTGAAGATAAAACAGGTTGTCTTGTAGTATGGGAAAGACCTAATAAAGAAAAACCAGACTTTGGAAGTTATTATGCTTCTATTGACCCTGTAGCAGAAGGTAAAACTACAACATCAGATTCTTTGTGTTCTATTTATGTAATGAAAAATTCTGTAGAAGTCACAAAAGTAACGGGAACAGAAACTGAAACATATATTGAGCAAAGTAAAATTGTAGCAGCATGGTGCGGAAGATTTGATGATATAAAACAAACACACCAAAGATTAGAACTTATTATAGAATGGTATAATGCATGGACTGTAATAGAGAATAACATCTCTTTATTTATTAACTATATGATAAGTAGAAAGAAACAAAAGTATTTAGTTCCTAAAAGTCAAATAATGTTTTTAAAAGATTTAGGCGCTAATAAGAATGTATTCCAAGAATATGGTTGGAAAAATACGGGTACTTTATTTAAGTCACATCTTCTTAGTTATGGGATAGAATTTGTAAGAGAAGAACTTGATCAAGAAACAAAAGAGGATGGAACTGTTGTTAGAACAACTTATGGAATAGAAAGAATTCCTGATCCTATGTTAATAAAAGAAATGCAAGAATATGCAGATGGAGTTAACGTGGATAGATTAGTATCATTTGTGGCACTTGTATCTTTTATGAGAATACAAGAATCTAATAGGGGATATACTAAGCAAATCATAAGAGATGATGCGGCTAAAAAGTTGCAAAAGTCAGAAAATTTGTTTAAATTAAATAGTAGTCCGTTTAGACATATGGGGAGAAAAAGAAAGAAAATAAATGGTAAATCTATAAAACGATCTGCCTTTAAAAATATTAAATAAAAACTATGCAGGTATATAATGCACTTCAGTTAAAAAAAGGAGCTAAGGTTGAAAGAAATAGAATGGGTGCTATTACTCAACCACTTCAGTTCTTATCTAGTAAGAAAAAAAATGAAGAATGGGCTGCTTGGAATCTAGATTGGTTAGAGTGGGAAGGTCTTAAACAAATCCGAAGAAACTCGAGAAGACTAATGAAAAATTATAAACTTGCAAAAGGTATAATTGATAAATCAGATTACATTATAGAAGAAAATAATGAGTATGCTGACATAGTAGATATGTTAGCAAATCGAGATGAAGATGCCGCATTAGAGCTTAAATTTTACCCAATTATACCTAATGTAATAAATGTATTAACTGCAGAGTTTGCAAAAAGATCTACTAAACTTACTTATAGAGCTGTTGATGAGCATTCATATAATGAGCTTATGGAACAGAAAAGACAAATGGTAGAAGAGACTCTAATGTCTGATGCAGAAGAAAAAATTATTGCTGCATTAATTTCGCAAGGAATGGACCCAAAATCAGAAGAAGCTCAAAAGCAACTTAATCCTGATAATATTAAATCTTTGCCAGAAATAGAATCTTTCTTTAAAAAAGATTATAGATCTATGTTAGAGCAGTGGGCAACACATCAACATAGTGTAGATACAGAAAGATATAGAATGGATGAGCTTGAAGAAAGGGCATTTAGAGATATGCTTATTACAGATAGAGAATTCTGGCATATGCGAATGATGGAAGATGACTATGATATTGAACTTTGGAATCCTGTATTAACATTTTATCATAAATCACCTCAAGCAAGATATATTTCTCAATCTAATTGGGTTGGTAAAACTGATATGTTAACCCCATCAGATGTAATAGATCAATATGGATACTTGATGTCAGAAAAACAATTGGCATCTTTAGAAGCTGCATATCCTATTCAATCTGCAACTTATGCAATGGGTGGGTATCAAAATGATGGAACTTTCTATGATGCAAGTAGATCTCATGCTTGGAATACAGAAATGCCTTCACTAGCAATGAGACAATATACTACAGCACTGGCTAATGATCAAACAAGTAATGGAGATGTAGTAAATCAAATCTTACAAGAAGGCGAAGGTTATGATAATAACATTTATAATCAAAATAACTTAATTAGGGTAACAACTACATATTGGAAATCTCAAAGAAAACTAGGTCATCTTACAAAAATAGATGAGACGGGTAATGTGTTTACTGATATAGTTACTGAAGATTATAAAGTAATGGATAAACCCGTTTATGATAATAGATTATTTAAAAATAAAAGCAAAGATAATTTATTATTTGGTGAGCATCTTGAATGGATATGGATTAATCAAGTTTGGGGTGGTATAAAAATAGGACCAAATATTCCAAGCTATTACGGTATGGATATTAATAATGGCTTTACTCCTATTTATATTGGTGTAGATAGAAAAACACCAGGACCTCTTAAATTCCAATTTAAAGGTGATAGTAATTTATATGGCTGCAAGCTTCCTGTAGAAGGAGCTGTATTCTCAGATAGAAATACAAAGTCAACATCATTAATTGACTTAATGAAACCTTTTCAAATTGGATATAATCTAGTAAATAATCAGATTGCTGATATACTAGTAGATGAATTAGGTACAGTTATTATGCTTGATCAAAATACACTTCCTAAACATTCATTAGGAGAAGATTGGGGTAAAGGTAACTTAGCTAAAGCTTATGTAGCTATGAAAGATTTCCAGATGTTACCTCTTGATACTTCTATTACAAATACAGAAAATGCATTAAACTTTCAACATTTTCAAAAATTAGATCTAGAACAAACTAATAGACTTATGTCTAGAATTCAACTATCTAATTATTTTAAACAGCAAGCTTATGAGACAATCGGTGTTAATCCTCAAAGGATGGGTCAACAGTTATCTCAAATGACAGCAACAGGTGTAGAACAAGCCGCTAGTGCATCTTATGCCCAAACTGAAATGTATTTTATTCAACATGCTGATTATTTAATGCCTAGAGTTCATCAAATGAGAACAGACCTAGCTCAGTTCTATCACAGTACAAATCCTTCTAAAAGGCTTACATATCTTACAAATAAAGAAGAAAAAGTAAACTTTGAGATAGAGGGTACAGATATGTTACTAAGAGAGCTAAATATATTTTGTACAACTACAGCTAATCATAGAGCTGTCTTAGAACAATTAAAACAATTGGCTATGAATAATAATACTACAGGTGCTAGTATTTATGATCTAGGTCAAATTATTCAATCTGATTCTGTAGCTGAATTATCACACGTATTGAAAGACAGCCAAGATAAACAAGAGAAGCAGAAACAAGAAGAAATGCAGCAACAGCAACAAATGCAACAGCAGCAAGCTCAATCTCAACAGCAATTACAGCAATCTAAACTTGACGCTGATGCTGAAGAAGCAGAAAAAGAAAGGCAGAAAGATATTCTTATTGCAGAAATTAGAGCTGCTGGTTATGGTTCTATGGTAGATCTAGATAAAAATAATCAGAATGATTATAGAGATGAGATGGCAGATATTAGAAAAAGTGAGCAATATACTCAACAAACTAATATACAAAGACAAAAACTAAGTGATGATATGGTCAAACATTCTCAAAAAATGACTATTGAAGAACAAAGAATACAAGCTCAAAAAGAAATAGCAGATAAACAATTGCAAATAGCTAGAGAAAATAAGAATAAATATGATGTTCAAAGTCCTCCAAAAAAGACTTCTAAGAAAAAGAAAAAATAGTTTAGCTATATAATGCAAAAAAAGTGTATAAAATTTTAGCATAATTTTAAATCTTTAAGATTTATTTTAGTATATTAAAGTAATAACCAACAAAAACTGACACATGGCAGAAGAAACAAATGAGGAAACTCAAGTACAAGACTCTACAACGGTAGAGGAAGTAGATGTAAATATTGATGAGATTTTTGGTCAACCAGGCGCTGAAAGCATTATGTTACCAGCAGATGAGGTTGAACCAGAACCAGAAGAAAAAAAGTCAAATCTCTTCTCTAAACCAGAAGAACTTGACACAACGTTCATTGACAAGACTGAGACTACAACTGAAGAAGTAGAAGCAAATGCAGAAGAACCTATAACACCTGAAGCAACAAAAGAATTAGTTGATGAGGCGTTGGCAGAGTTAGATGATGCAATTACGGAAGAAGAAGTTGGAGAATCTAAAAAAGGTAGACGCAAAACTGATAAAAGCGGTTTACTTGATTTAGCTAATAAAATGATTGAGGAAGGTACTCTTTTTGGCTTTGATGATGAAAAACCTCTTGAAGATTATACTACTAAAGATTTTAGAGAATTGTTTGAAGCTAACTTTCAAGAAAGAGAAGCTAAGATTAGAAAAGATACTCCTAAAGAATTTTTTAACTCACTTCCATCTGAACTTCAAGTAGCTGCAAAATATGTTGCAGATGGTGGTACTGATATGAAAGGTTTATTTAGAACTTTATCTAATGTAGAAGAAGTTATACAGTTAAATCCAGAAAATGTAAACCATCAAGCAGAAATTGCAAGGCAATATCTTACGGCTACTAACTTTGGTACGGCTGAAGAAATAGAAGCTGAAATACAAGATTGGGCTGATATTGAAAGGTTAGAAAAAAAGGCAAAGCAGTTTAAACCAAAGCTAGATAAAATGCAAGAGAAAATGGTTTCTCAAAAACTAGCTGAACAAGAACAAAAGAAAGTTCAACAAGAACAAGCTGCCCAAGACTATATGGATAATGTATATAACACTCTTTCAACAGGTTCACTAGGAGATATCAAGTTAGATAGAAAATTGCAAAATCAATTATACTCTGGATTAGTACAACCTAATTATCCTTCTATATCAGGAAAGCCTACAAATTTATTAGGACATCTTCTTGAAAAATATCAGTTTGTAGAACCAAGACATGATTTAATCGCAGAAGCATTATGGTTGCTTTCAGATCCAACGGGATATAAAGAAAAGGTTAAAAGTCTTGGCAGTCAAGCGGCTGTTGCAGATACAGTAAGAAAATTAAAAACTGCACAGTCTAAAAAAATGAGTTCTTCATCTCAAGCACAAGCCTCAGGTAATGCAAGGAGGAGTGGAACAACAAGAAGAAAACCAACAGTACAAAGAAAGAACAATATGTTCAAAAGATTTTAAATTAGTAAACAAATAAAAACAAATAATAACAAATGGCAACTCCAGTTTTAAACAATGGTATCTTTCTACGGGATACAGCGTACAGCGCAAGTTCACACGTAGATTCTTACCACTTGGTTAACATGTTGAAAGATGCAGAACCAATGGACTTAGGTCCAGTGGACTTATGGGCAATGTCTCAGAAAGTTGAAATGCCTCTTTATCAAATGTCTAGCTTTGGTGGAAAGAACGTAATTGAAGTAGATAATGCTCGTGGAGAGTATAAGTGGCAAACTCCTGTATCTAGGGATCTTCCTTACATTGTTGAGGATTTAGCACCTGGTGATGATACACGAGGAGCAGATGGCACAACTTTCCAAATTAAAATGAGCTGCAGAGAATTTGGACATGGTGATATCATCACATATGACAAATACAATGGAGCTGAGCTTTATATCACAGATGAGGATATTCTTCCAATGGGTGATGGATTTATCTACACTGTGCAGATGGTTAACAATAACAACTCTGCAACTTTTGATTCTCGTTTCTTGGCTAATGGAACTAAGTTCTTTAGAAAAGGTTCTGCAAGAGGTGAGTATGGTGAGAGATTCTCTGACATTTCTACAGGAACTGGTTTCCGTGAATTCTACAACTATGTAGGTGGAGCAGAAGCACACGTTCACTATTCAGTTTCTTCTAGAGCTGATCTTATGATCAAAGGTGGAATGAATGCTGATGGTACTGTACCTGTAACTGAGATCTGGAGATCTTCAGGAGATAACATGGATCCTTCTGTAGCTTCATTAGATGATATGGTTAAGAAAATGGGTAAAGATGGTGTTAAGAGAGCTTTTGATAATGGCGATCTTTCTAGATCTTTCCTTACTCAAATGGAAGCTGCTCACTTGACAAAAGTAGCAAATGACATTGAGTCTTACCTAATGTGGGGACAAGGTGGTAGAGTTAGACAAGACGGACCAGATGATTTGAGATTATCTGTAGGTCTTTGGCAACAACTTGATAACTCTTTCAAAAGAGTATATAACAAGAACAACTTTAACCTTGACCTATTCCGTTCTGAGATCTATAACTTCTTTAACGGTAAAGTTGAATTCCAAGGTCCAGATCCACAAAGACAATTGATTGTCCAAACTGGTATGGGTGGAATGAGAATGGTAAACGAAGCTATCAAGAGAGAAGCTGTTGCTTCAGGTCTTGTAATTCAAGCTGCTGATATCGGTGCTATCACTGGTCAAGGTATGGACTTGAACTTTGGATTTGCTTATACTTCTTATGTAATTCCTTTCCTTGCTAATGTTAAGTTTGTACTTAACCCAGCATTTGATAATGTAAATACTAATGATATTGAGAACCCAATTATTGATGGATTCCCATTATCTTCTTATTCATTCATTATCTTTGACATCACTGATAACACTAATGACAATATCTTCTTACTGAAGTTGTCTTGGGATAATCAACTTAAGTGGTGGTATCAAAATGGTACAATGGACTACATGGGACGTAGCCAAGGATTCCAGTCTTCTGGTCAATTCAACGGATACAGAGTTATGATGTCACAAACAATGCCTGCAATCTGGGTAAAAGACCCAACTAAGGTATTGAAGATTGTTATGAGAAACCCAGTTACTGGAGGATCGTTCTAATCTAAACAATAAATTCTTAAAAGGGGGAGGGCTATTCCTCTCCCTTTTTTTTTAACCAACAAAATAAATAACCAATAACAAAAACAAAACCAATGGCAAAAGAAACATTTACAATGGTGGAAACACCATCAGCAAGTAGAGAATCAAAAATCTCTATTAAACCATATTTTGATGCACGAGCAGAAAACATGGGATTAGAAAATTATGGATTAAGTTTATTTGATGGAATTAAACATCAAGAGCAGTTAGCATGTCTAGAGATTAATGGAATTAATAGATATCTAACAGGTCTTAATGAGTTTGCTCCAGAAATTAAAAAACTTCCTAAAGAAAAAAGAGAAGCTAAGGTAAAACAGATAAGAGAATCTGTTGCAGACTTAGAAGCAGAATTAGCTTCCAATATACTTGACCCAGAAGATAAAGACTTTTGGAATAAAGTAAAGTTATTAAAACCAGACAATAATGAATTCTGGAATAAGATTGATATAAGTGTAGGAAATGATAGTAAATTTCTTAACATGAACGATCCTTATGATAGAATTAAATTACATGCTATTGAGGCAGGAGGGTTTTCTTTAATTGCAAAAAGTTATGAAGATGCAAAGGCAAAACCAAAACCACCTAAGTTTTATTTAGATAAAGACGCAGAGACTGTATCTAGTAGAACTGAATATAAGAAGCTTAGAAATAAAGCGCTATCTGAACTACAGAAGTTATTTGATAAGAATAGTACTAAACTGTTCTATGTAGCAAAAGTTGTAGATGCAAGTAGCACACAGTACAAAAAGTCTACTCCAGGAGATATTCTATATGAAAATATGGATACACATATCCATGGAGAAGGAGCTGAAAGCAATATGGAAAGAGCCGTGAATCAATTTTTAGATGCTACTAATTGTGACATGGAAACATTAAAAATTAGAAGTATTGTTAAAGATTCCAGTTTTTTTAAGTATATTATTACTAAGAGCGATGGACATATTTATCATAACAAGAAGAATGTCATGTTAGGAAGAAATGTGTCTGATGTAGTTGAATTCTTAAAGAATCCTCTTAATGAAGATATCTTAGATGATTTAACTAAAGAATGTGAAAAGTATTGGAAAAGTTAAAATAAATATATTATACCAGGTAAAATGCTAAGAAATCTAAAAGGTAGTAGTAGATCTTTATAAAATAAAAGTTATGAAAAAATGCATGAAATGTGATGGAAGTGAGAAAGTAAAAATGAAGGCAGGTGGTTCACTAGATCCAATCCCTGCAGGTAATAAAGGATTACCTAAATTATCTAAAACTGTAAGAAATAAAATGGGTTACATGGGAATGGGTGGATCTGCATTAGAGTCATCTATGAATGGAATGATGTACAAGCATGGAGGTTCTTGCGGTAAAAGAATGAGATATAACAGAACAAATAAATCTTTTTAATTATGGCAATGAAACAAAAAGGCGGAGGCTGTGGATGTAGTAAAACTATGCCCAAGTACTCTAATAATCCTAGATCAATGCAAGGTAGAGTTCTTCGCGATGGAGGAATGGTAAATGCTTATATGTCAGGAGGAACTATGAAAGGTGATAGAGTTACTAAAGGTTCTATGTACAGAAGAGGAGCTGAAGTAAAAATGATGAAACAAGGTGGTTATAAATGATTAAACTTACTAACATGACAAAGAAAGACATGAGAGAGTTTGAAGTACAATCAGCAATGAGTACTTTACAAAGAGCTCAAGATATCCAAAAAGATGCTAAGTTAATGAAAGAAGTAAGAAGCATGGCTAGTAAAGAAGCTCAGAAGTTTCAAGCACTAGCTGGTGGTGGATCAGTAGCACCTAAGAAAACTTTATCTAGAAAGAAAACTTTAAAACGTAAATAAGATGGCAAATAAGAATGAAGATCCCCCTAGCTGGCTAAGACAATTGCTAGGTCGAATGGGTCCAGATGCAGATGCAGAACCAATGGGAAACAAATACAAAAAAATTGGTGCTGCTGGTTTACTTACTACAGCTCTTGGTATGGGTATTCAATCAAGAAAAAAGAAAAAGGACGCTTTTCAAAAAGCAAATGATATACTAGATTATGACAGAAAACGTGATAAAGAGGACTTTAAACAATATAGAAAAGACCAAAGAGCTTTACCAAAAGATAAGCGTTATCAAAAAGACGGTGGTACTGTTTTTTCAAGAAAATCTAGAATAACTGATTACAATGGCAAGAAAAAAGGCAAAGGCAAAAAGTAAAACTAAAAAGGACTCATGCTATTATGCAGCTAAAAGAGCTCATAAAGTATTTCCTTCTGCTTATGCTAGTGGTATGATTGCTAAGTGTAGAAAGAAGAAAGCTGGTAAAAGTAAGACTAAGGCCAAAAAGAAGAAGAAAAAATAATGGCAATTAGAAAGACAAAGAAAGGTGCAGCTCTTAAACGCTGGTTCAAAGAAAAGTGGACTGATGAAAAGGGTAATGCTTGCGGATCTTCTAAGAATAAAAAAACTAAGAAGTGTAGACCTAGTAAAAGAGTTTCTAAAAAGACTCCTAGAACCTGGGGTTCTATGTCTAAGTCACAAAAGAGAAAAGCTGTTGCAGAAAAGAAAAGAGTTGGTATGGGTAGAAGAACCAGTGCTATTAGAAAAAGGAAAACAACTAAAAAGAAGAAATAATGGGAAAGATGCCAAAAACTTTATATAAAAAAGGTGGAGCTGCAAAAAAGTTCAAACCTCATATGATGTATGATCCTAAAACAGGAAAAGGTTATAAAGCAAAAGTTATGGCCGATCATACCCGTATGAAAAAGAAAGGTTATACACATACTAAACCAAAAGCTAAAAAGAAGAAATAATGGAAAAAATAGATGCAAATAAAGTACTAGGTACTTTTAGAAAAAACTATGAAGATAGAAAAAAGTCTATGATGAAAAGTTATATGGAAGGGGGACTTGCTGAAACTGCTACAGAAGGATGTGCAGCTGGGGAAGATTGTACACCAGGACGTAGGAGAAAAAGAAAGAGAAGAAATAAGAGACGTATTAGAAGATCAAGAGCAAGATACTAATGGCAACTAAAAAAAGTAGTAAGAAAAAAGGAGCAATGAAAGGCTGTACAATCAAGAATGGTTGTAAGTCTAAGAAAGGTGGTCTTACTGCTAAGGGTCGTAAAAGTATCAACCGTAAAACTGGATCTAATCTTAAAGCACCTCAACCAGGTGGTGGGGCTAGAAAAAGAAGTTACTGTGCAAGATCTAAAGGTCAGATGAAAAAGTTTCCTAAAGCTGCTAAAGATCCAAACAGCCGTTTGAGAAAAGCAAGGAGAAGATGGAAATGCTGATGATTTTTTTGTATATTACTATATGAGTAAAACTTTTAAAGAACCCGAAGAAACAGATGATCAAATCTTTATCTACTGGGATTATTAAAAATGGCAACAAAAAAGAAAGATAAAAAGTGGATGCAAAAAGTTACCAAGTCAATCAAAAGACGTGGTACTAAAGGTAAATGTACACCTATTACAAAGAAGACTTGTACAGGTAAAGCTAAAACACTTGCTAAAACTTTTAAGAAAATTGCCGCTAAAAGAAAAAAGAAAAAGAAATGAAAAGTAAGAAAACAAACATGAATCCTGCAGAAGCTCTTGGTAAAATGCAAAGAGCTAAGATGGGAAAATCAGTAGGTTCATATCTTGAAGGTGGTAGAATAATGTATAATGATGGAGATCCCAAGAAAAAGGGTAAATTAAAAGAACAAAATCTAGATGAAGTAGATGCTAATACAAGTAATATTTTTCAAAAAGGTTTGTTTAGAAAAGCAAGGGCAAGAAACTATGCTAAAAATAATCCAGGAACTGCTTCAAGTGTCAGAAACTATGGAAAACGTAGAGTAGTTACTACATATAATGATGACGGTTTTAAAGGAAAAGCAATCCGTAAAAATGTTTAGATAATGTTAAATAGTGCAATAGTCATAAAATTAAAACAAAGGATCAACAAGCTTGATAGCCAAGACTATGATAATATAGAATGTTGGCAAGCTGTTGAAGCTTTTAATAAAGCACAAGTAGAATGGTGCAGAAGACAGTTGCATGGACTTAACATTGTTAAGGAGGGTGATGAGCAATCTACTAGAAGAAAAGATGATCTTCAAGTATTGCTTTCTGATAATGAACTTTCATTAACTGATAAGAAAGATTATTTCCGTGGAGCTATTCCTGGAAACTATCTGCAGTTTAAAAGGGTAGATGTATTTGCTTGTAAAGATTGCTGTAAAGATAGAAGAATGACTGTATATCTTTCAGAAGAAGGTAACTTAAATCAATTATTAAGAGATAAATCTAAGAAACCTTCATTTGAATGGGCAGAAACGTTTGTTACATTAATTGGTGGTCAAGTTCATATTTACACTAATAATGACTTTGAAATATCAGAAGCAAATTTAATTTATTACAGACAACCAAGAAAAATTCAAATTCAAGGTTGTGTAGATCCTTATACTAACGAAGAAACTTTAGTAGAAGTAGAATCTGAATTTAAAGATGATATAATTGAAGTAATTATTGATGAAGCTGTTAGTGTATTAGCTGGTGATATAGAATCTCCAGTACAATACCCAAGAGGTACTCAAACTGCTGAAAGAAATAATTAATCTTAGGTTTGATTAATTAAAAAACTTTTAGTATATTATAGTATATTATTTATTTATAAAATTTAAAAAAAGAAAAAATGGCTTATTTTAATCACGCATTTAAAAAGACATTCATTATGTCTTCTTATGTTGATCCTGTACCAGGTACACCTACTGCTGCTAGTGGTGCGCTAACTTCAGGACAATTATCTTTGTATGATGCAAAGACTTGGGCTCCACTAGATGTGGCTACTCCATCACAATGTCAATTCATTATCGCATCAGGTGCTCCTTATGCAGATGACAGAATTGGACCTTTCCACGGTGGTTATCAAGAATCAATTAAATCAAAAGGAATTAATCCTAAGTTTGTAACTAAGGTTTGGGAAGCTCCTGCACATGATGCTCAGAATTCTATTCTACATATTGGTACTACACCATTTACTGCTGGGGATGCAAATTGCTGCCCAACTTTCTTATGTGGTGAGAACTATCACTTAAGAGTAGATGTAAAAGGATCTCCTGCATTGAGAATGTTAAATCACCAAGCATACCAAGAAGTTACTGCTTATACAGGATGTTGTGATGATGCTTCAATTGCTCCTGTAGCTGTTAACCCAGCTATTGTAATGCTTGCATGGCAAGAAGGAATTCAAGAGAGTGTTATCCTAACAGGAAGAGGGCCTAATGGACGTGCTAATGCAGAACCATTTGTTATTCCTGTAGTTACTGTAACTGCTGCTGGTGCTGGTGGTGCTGTAGGAAACGGAACAACTCTAGTATATCCTGAAGGAACTGCTGCTGGTGTACTTACTGCTGCTGTTGCTGCAACTAATACCTTCTTAGGTTTAGTTGGTCCAGCTACAGTTATTGCAACTACTGCTGATGCTTATACTCCTGCTGCTTACACTGATGAGTGTGCTGGATTAACATTAGTTGGTGCTTACGAAGAAACTAGATTTGGAGATTGTACTTTCCAACCATCAGATTTCTACGGAACTGAGCCTCTAAGAATTTATGCTTCTGAAGTTGACTTAAATGGTGATCCATGTGAGTTTACTGGAGTATGTATTCAGCATGAGTGTGAAGGTAGAAAAGCTAATGGTCTTGGTGAGACTGTTGCTAGAGACTTTATCTTGTCAGAATCTTACAGACAAGTTCCTTTTGCAACTGATCTAAGAATCCGTGAGATTACTCAAGGTAATGATATGTTAGGTGCTGGAGCTGGACAAGTTGATAGAACTGCATCTTATGATAGATTAATGATTCTACATAGCATTCCAAGATACAATAACCCAACAGGTACATTTGATAATGATCAATATTTACTTGAGATTGTTGGTCCTGCAGGAACATTAGCTGCTGGAGCATTGAAAGATCTTAGAGATGATGTTGATGCTGTATTAACTGCTGCTGGTAACGGAGCTTGTGTTGAGCAAGATGTTTCAGGTGGTAATGCATGTGCCGCTGCAAGTGTTGTTGTAGTAGCATAATATAATTAATTACTCATTAAAGGGAGAGTGAGATTTATTTTCTCCTCTCCCTTTTTTTATTCATCAATATGGCAAATCATGTATTAAGTTTAGAAGTACCCCCTGTAGGAAATGCCTGTGTCATGAAAATTTTTGATACAAGTGTGTATTCTCCACAGGTTGCTATTTTTGAACCAAAACTTCAAATTACAGTTCCTGGGTATACCTATGCTGCAGAAGTTCATTTTCAACCTGAGTCATCTTGTAATCTAACAGGATGTGATTTAGGATTACAAACAGAACACTGTGGTCAATCATACGTGAATTTACCAGATGGAATATATGTAATAAAATATGTAGTAGACCCAAGTCATGTGGTTTATGTAGAATATAATCATTTAAGAATGACTCAAGCTATGGATCTATATCAAAAGATTTTATGTGACATAGATGTGGCAGATTGCGATCCACCTAAAGCCGTAAAAGATAAACTAAGGCATCTTAGATTGATTAGAATGTATTTAGATGCAGCAAAAGCTAAAGTAGAAACATGTCATGATCAACAAGAGGGAATGACACTTTACAACTATGCTTTAAAGCTTCTTAAAAAATTAGATTGTAGACATTGTTAAACCAAATTAAACCAACAAATTATGGCAGCAGGAACAAAATGTAAAAGTTGTAATAGAACTTTAACTTGTGGATGTCAAAAAAGAAAAGCATCAGATGGTACTCAAGTTTGTTCATCTTGTGCAGCAGCTTATGAAGCTAAACTAAAACAAGGAAGATTAAATAAATTTGTAAAATAAAATGGCGGGTGTAGCATATTATAGATTAGTAGACTGTTGTAATGCTGATAATTTTACTTTAATAAATATTCCAGCATCACCAGGTATAGTACCTGATGGTATATATACGTTTACTACAGACATACCTAATGTTGGTGGAACTACGTTTGATATTGTAAGTGGTAATTGTTATAATTTAACATATGAATCCAGTGTATTTAACTCATATCCTTCTGTACCCTATGCAACATTGGTATTAGAGCAAGCAGGAACATTTGCGGATTGTACAGCTGCTACTACTTGTCCTGATTGTAATACAGGTCAGTATTATATAAAAGCAGATCCCTGTTGCGGAGGTGATGCTATATTTTTAAGAGGAGAACCTTATATTGGAGGTGGTCAAGGTGGAGCAATGCCTTCATTTAGTATCACTGATTTTGATGGTATATATTTAGTTATAGCACCTAATGCACCTGGAAATCCAAACCGTTTAGTACGCAATGAATGTTATACTTTTTCACATGGTGTAGTTGGAGATGGTCTTCCTGGTGCTCCTGCAGATATGGCGGCATATAATCTTTTATTATATCCACCTTTTGTTAGTGAACTTTATTTTATGCATCCTGATGATTGTACAGCTCTCAGTGTTAGTGGTGATGGTGTAAGATGTCCAGAATGCGATCCTATATGCTATTTACTTACTAATTGTGATGGAGAAACAATCCAAACTACTATAGATGCTTTTTCTACTTTAGTTGGAAGTTATGTTGAATTACAAGGGTTACCAGGTTCGTGGTTTGTTCAAATAAATGAAGGAGTTTGTACGGATCCTGTTTTAAGTTTAAAAATAACTAATACTAGTGCTGACCCTTGTCCTTGCAACTGTTATGAAGTAATCAGTGCACCAGGATTAGTTACATATATTGATTGTAATGGAGTTCCTCAATCTACATATGCACCAGATAAATTTTGTGCACAGTCTCCTCCTCTAGTAAAAGAAGTTGAGAATGAACCTTCACCTGTTGTTGTTACAAGAGGTCTTTGTGAAGATGGAGAATGTCCAGATAGATGTTTTCAATTAATTAATTGTGATCCTACAAAATATCCAGATCAGAATGCAATTATAACATCTACACTTCAAAGCTTATACCAATATATAAATCCAAGTTCTGTAGTTGAATTAGCAGGATATGAAGGATGCTGGACGGTAATAGAAGCAACATGTTTATGCATATCCGTTGACATTAATGGGTCATTATATGAAGCAAACTATTCTGGAAGTACATACAACGATAATAAAGTATTTACTCTAGAAGTTTTAGGTGTTACTTACTATATTTGGGCAAATTTAACTGCTGGAAGTTGGGTAATTAGTCAATCAGTAGGTGCTGATACAGGGTCAACATTACTAGCTGAAATAAAAAGTGGAGTTCCAGATTGTCCTATAGCAGACTCTTCTGTTTGGCAAAATGGTCAATTACCTGATGGCGGTGCTGTAACTGCAGTAGCAACAGTTGAATGTCCTGGTGAGCAGGCTTGTGATTGTCCTGTAGATGTAACTGTATTGCAAGATTATAGAACTTGTATAGAATGCATAGGACCTACAGCATATAAACTTACCAACTGTGATGGTGGAGAAGTCACATACAGTATTCAAGATTTATCTGAATATGTAGATAGCATTATAAAAGATGACTGTCATTGCTGGCTTGTAGAAGAAATTGATTATGAACCACCTAGTAATGCAACTATAAGTAATATTGTAGAATTTACAGATTGTGCTTCATGTTTAGCTACTTTTTATCAGTTAACCATTTGTGATGTAACCTCAACACTACCACCAATAATTACACCTACAAATTTATCAGCTTACTTAAATCAAGTTGTTCAGTTAGAAGGATGTGATGGATGTTATACGGTTACATTATATGCGGGAACAGGTCAACCTCCTAATCAACAACCTGTAGAAGTTACGTCTGCATTTGCAACATGTTTAGAATGCGAAACTGTAGTACCTAGATGTTCTACAGTATTTAATACAAGTACAGAAGATCAAGTATTTCAATACATTGATGTAAATGGAAATACTCAATCTACTGATACAATTTGTTCTGGACATTCTTCTTTAAGATATTGTGTACAAAAATGGATTGAACCAGCTAAAGCACCTAACAGTGGTATATTTAATTACTATGGGGATTGTAGTGTATTTGATGTAATAGGTAGTCCTGATGGATGTGATTGTGTAAACATAAGTATTACAGCCACTGATGGAACAACTTTTAGTGGTCTTGCAGTATGGGATGGAACAACTTACGATGGTAGAAACATTTTATCATTTGTACTGCCCACAGTTTCAGGAGATATTACATATTATATATGGTATGCTGCAGGAACTCAATCTTGGCATATAACTCAAAATGTTGGAGTTGTTAGTTTTAATGATATAGGTAATTTTACATCAACTAGTCAATGTCCAATATTTACAGATGCTGAATGGGTAAAACAGATGTGGCCTGATCCTTTACAAGCAATAACTTTTTTACAGACTACGGAAAGCAGTAAGTGTGCAGTAAGAAAATATAAAATTGGAGAATGTATTCAATACTTTCCTAATGATAGAAAAGTAAAACCAGGATATAATACACCTATATGTTCTGCGCAAAAGTATGATAAGATTACATGTAACTTTGCAGAAATAGCTTACAAAGAAGCATTAGCATTAAGATATGGTATATCCAACTGTTGTCCAGAATTAGATGAGAAGTGGTTGATAAGTAAAGAACTAATAGAATTACAAGCATTATATGATCCTCAATTTAAGTGTGCTCCAATTACAGATTGTTGCGATAATACTGGGTCTGATTGTTCTTGCAATTCTTAATAATAATTTGTATATTATAAATAACAAGAAATATGAAACCGTTAAATTTAGATAATAAGCCCTGTAGCCCTATCTCTTCAAACTGTGTAGTTTGGCAAGGACCTGATATTCCTTGTATTCATTTATGCACGGGAGATAGTATTTCTGAGGTCATACATAAGTTGGCAACAGAGCTTTGTGAGGTATTAGAAACATTAAAAGTTTCTAATTATGATTTAACATGTTTTAGTACAATATCTTGTGGACCTCAAAACTTTCAAGAGTTAGTTCAGTTCATACTTGATCAACTATGTCTTTTAGAAGGTGGTACTCCATCTTCTTCAGGAGGAACTGTTGTTCCTATTGCTAGACCAGTTCAACCAATTGGCATGGCTGAACAGCTTGAGATAATTTCCAAACCTACATTTACAACAGCTCGTGCTAGTGAAACTTGTCCAGATTGTGTAGTTACTGTACCTGATGAATTTGTAGTAGGTACACAAAGAACAATGCAGTTAGTAGACTATGCTGTAACTATGGGAGAAAGAATTGCTGGGATTGTTACAGAAGTAAGTTTGCAAAAAGATCAAATTACTGATATAACTATTAGATTAACAGATTTAGAAAATGCACCAGCTCCTGTATTTCCTGCATTAACTGTTCAGGCAAACTGTGATATTGGTACAGTTCCTGCTGCAACAGATAGTGATGTTCAGATAATTCTACAACAATTTTTTAATGCCTTATGGTGTGATTTTTATGCAGTAACAGGTACTACAACAGCATTAACAACTGCAATTAGTACACAGTCCATTGCAAATACAGATAATACATTAACTAATCCTGCTGCAGATTATCAAACAGAATATCCGACATGGGTAACAACGCCTACAACAGTAGCAAATACATTAACAAATATATGGTTGGCTATCTATGATATTTATACAAGCCTACCTCCTACAGCAGTAACTGTAGATACTACAAATACTGTAGAATTAGATATTACAGCAGGTTTACAAATATCAGCAAAAATTAAAGATACAGGTTGGGCTGATCTTAATGGATTTGACTTTTATTCTGGAACAGCTGTTAAACCTCAAGTAAGACGAGTAGGAAATGTATTACACTTTAGAGGATTTGTTTTTGTACCACTTGATAATGGTGCAGGAGGTATTCACGGTCTTTCTAGTTATACAGATTATAATAATATACCAACGTGTATTCCTGGAACTGCAGGAGCAGGAGCAGTCTCAATCAGTACTGGTGGAGTAATTTCATTTAATGGTGGTATAAGTGCTATCCCTGCATCAATAACAGGAGATAATTTAGATGGGACTTATAGACTACCTTATCCTGCTGTTTTAAGTAGACCTATGATTATTTCAGGAACAGTTGGTACATCTTTAACAGCAGCATCAAATCTTGGAATAACAGACGCAGGAGTATTGTATATTGCATCTTTAAGAGACCAAGAACAAACAGGTACTACTACAGGTGTTATAGGAGGTTCTCATTTAAGATTTATAACAAGTAATGTTAGATCAGGAGAAAGTGTTCCTAATTATATTAATTCTGCTACAGATATTCATAATTTTCCAGCAGCAGGTGTAAACAACCTTGTTGGAGAAACTGATTTCGGTGGAATAGATTATACGTGGCCTTTTACATGCGATGCAGGAGACTCTGGTAATTTAGGAGGATTCTTTGTAAGTATAGATGGATTAACCGCGTTTTTAGATTGTAGCGCTGATATAACAGCAACTACATGTTATTAAAAAGTAAAATTGTAAATTGTATATATATAAATTAAATTAAAATAAAAATGGCTTGTTCAAATTGTAATACCCCCAGTTGTGGATGTTCTGGAACTTATGTAGTTTCTCAGACTTGTCCACCAGCATGCTCTGAGGTTTTTAACTCATCATGCATTGTCTACACAGGTGTAGATATAACGTGCATTAATTCTGTTACAGGATTAAGTAGTACAGTAGTTTCTAGAAATGATTATTTAGATACTGCTTTAACTAGCATTGTAAACTTTTTCTGCGCTAGAGTAAATGAATCATTGACTTCTACTGTAGTAGCATCAGGAGATGCATATATAGATGTTGCTTCTGCTGTTGTAGGTTCAGTTACTACGTACACTATTACCTTAGATCCAACATCTTTACCATCTGCCTCAATTGTTACAGGTGGAGCTAATGCTGTTGTAACAGGTACAGGTGCTGCACTTGATCCTTATGTGGTAAATGCTAATGAAAGTGTAGTAGCTGTAGATGCAGCTTCTGCTTTAACTTTAGTTGTTGATCCATCAACACCAGGTCCGTATGAGACTACTTATACTATTGGTATTGATGCATCACTTTTACCAGATACGGTACTTCAAACTTCATTTGGGCACATTTCTATTACAGAAATTCCAAATACTCCAACAGCTGGAGATACAACTTATACTTTAGAAGTTGATGAAGTTACTATAACTAGCATTGATCCTAAACTTGATGTTGTATTAACTAATGCTGGTGGTATCGCACCATTTGAAAGAACATTTACAGTAGATATTGATGATACTGAAATGGGTAACTTTATTATGGATACTGCTGGGGCTAACATTGTAGCTGCAGGTGGTATCACAGTAGCATATGATGCAATTGCTCATCAAATTACTATTGGAGAAACAATTGGTGTTCCAGATCAATGGAAAATCATTAGTGATGGTGTAACTGATATTACTGCAGGTTCTGCAACTGATAAGTTAAGAGTTGTTGCTGGTACTGGTGCTTCTGTAGGTTTAGCTTCAGGTCCTGGTGCTAATGAAGCAACTTTTACAATTACAAATACTGACTTAGGTTCGTCTCAATTAATCTTTGGAAGTGTAGACTGTAACAATGGTGGTCCTTCAGTAGGAACATGTTCTGCAGCTACAAATACAGATGCATTAACTTTAGTTGGTGGAGATGATATTACACTAGGTGTAGCAGGTAATACTATTACAATTAATAATGACATTGATAATGTATACTCTGATGTTATTGCTGACTCAGGTGGTTCACTTCAAGCAGCAACTACTACAGCTACTTTACAAGTTTTAGGTGGGACCGCTATTAGCACGGTTGGTGCAGCGGGACCAACTAATTCAATCACTATTAATAATGATGGTGTAACTTCTGCTCTTGCTGGTGAAGGTATTGCAGTAAGTGGTGCAACAGGTGCTGTAACAATGTCAAATACAGGTGCAAAACATACTACAGTAGATATTACGATTGCTGGTGGAGTTGTTACTGCCCCTGCAGCAGGTGCAATTAATGTAAGTGGTGCTGGTATATCATCAGCATATATGAACGTACAGTTATATAGCAGCGCAGGAGCATTGGTAACACATGACTCAGCAGTATGGCAAATTACTGGAATGGGTGCTGCACCAGGACAATGCACAATTGCTAATACCTCATTAGCAGATGGTACATATGTACTTTCTATAGTGGGTAATTTACTATAATATTGTCGCAGTTTGTTGGTTTCTGTGGCTAACAACGGGAAAGCCCTCACACTAGTGGGGGTTTTCTTTTTTCAGTATATTTTATTAACTTGCTAATCTCATTAATTTTTAGTATATTATTTAAGTAGTATGGAACCATTTAACGCACCCGACTTACAAGCTCCAAGATTTAGAACAGATACTTATGAAGTTTTAAATAAAGAGTTCTTTGACAGATTTAGAGAAAAATATCCAAGGTATAAAAACTTTAAGGATAAAGAATTAAGACCAATTATTAAGTCCTTTAATAAATTGGTTTATGAAACAGTGATTGATAATAGAAATGGCGTAGAGCTACCTGAATCACTAGGCTGGTTGTTTATTGGAACATGTCAAGCCAGTAAGAAAAAAAATATTGACTTTGCTAAATCTAGAAAATATGGTGTTAAGGTTTCTAATAAGAATTGGGACAGTGATGGTAAACTGGCTAAGATTTTTTTTACAAATGGTGCTTTAAAACATAAATTTAAAAATAGAGAGTTTTGGGGATTTACAGCTTGTAGAGAATTTAAAAGAACTGTTGCTAAAACGTATCCTGAAAATTGGAATAATTATATAGTAGTTGATCCAAGACAAAAATTAAAATTAGCATACAATAAAAAGGTAGCTAATGAAATAAGATTAAAAAAGCAAGAACACGCTTTAAAAGATTATAATGAATTTGACTTATGAGCACAACCGTTGGAGAATCAATATCAAGAGTAAGAAATACACTTAAAGCTGTTAAGGAAGATCCTTTCTTGACGGATAGAACTATTTATTACTCCATCATTAAGTATGGGCAGTCTCTTATGAAAAGAGAAGATAACCAACTTAGACTAATGAAGATAAGTAATATCTTTAGAACAATGCCTTATGTTGAGCTTATTGAAGTAGATAAAGTAGATGCTGCTTGTCACGGTGTATATTCAGGATGCTATTTTAAAAGAACAAAAGAAAAACTACCAGAAGTATTAACGGGTATACTAGGACCCATATTTAGAACTGTATCTTCAGTTGATGGTTCTATAGAGTTATTTAGAACTGATCCTGGTACTTGGATTTCTATGACTAAAACTACTACTTTTAAATACAATAAAAGACAATACTTTTGGTTTCTTGATGGACACTTGTACTTTCCAAACTTAGAATGGGATGCAGTTAAGATTGAGGCAATATTTGAAAATGATGTTGAGACTTGTGATTCTGATGAGTGTACTATACGTCAGGATCAATCATTAAATATACCAGACTATTTATTTTCTGAAATAGAACAATATGTAGTTAAAGAATTAACCATGACTATGCAAGTTCCTACTGATGGTCCTGATGATGGTCAAAATACACTTAGATAATGGATTATAACTATACATTAAAATATAGAACCTTTGATCAACTTTTAGAAGATGTAACTATAGATTTAAGTTCATTAGCTCTAGAAAATATGATTGAGCCTCAACAGCTTATTAAGCTCGCTAAGAAGCTTAATTACGATTTAGGTCTTAGGATCAATCAGCAAAAAGAAATCATCTTAGATGTCTGCCATGGTAAAGTAAAGTTACCAGATGACTTTTATACTTTTAACTATGCATTAATTTGCGGAGACTACGAAAGAAAAATTGGATATGATGGTATAGCAAGTGGAACTCATATGGTAGAAATGCCTATTACTACAGGCACCCTTCCTGTAACATATAGTGACTTTCCAAAAGATGTCCCAGATCCTTGTAATGTAAGCACACCAACACCATGTTGTGATGATAAAGGCAACTTGGGTACTTGTCTTGTAAATGATCCTTCACAACCTTATGGTGATGCTTTGACTAAACCTAGAGTTTTTATGAACTGTAAAGGTGAATCTTATGAATTAATTCAAGTAATTAATGCTTCAGAAACTTTAGTGTATAAGCAACTGCTTCCATTAAAGATGAAGGCTAGTCAGAATATTGATTGTGAGTGTCCTAATTTATATCATAATACTGAAAATGAAGGTTGGATTAAACACGGATTTCTTTTTACAAATTTTAAAACAGGTAGGGTATATTTAAACTATCAAGGTCAGATGGAAGATCACGATGGTAATTTACTAGTTCCTGATCATGATCTTATAAATGAATATTATGAATATGCATTTAAATCTAGAATCCTTGAAAATTTATATATTAACGGTGAGGATGTTGCTCAGAGGATGCAACTTGTTGAGCAAAGGTTAAGGGGTGCTAGAAACAATGCATTAAGCGTAGTTAATACACCTAACTTTAGAGAATTAAAAGAAATAACAAATGCTAATAGAAAAGCAATGTATGCTAGATATTACAATATGTTTAGTTCACACTCTCCAAATTTATTTACTAACAGACGTGTAAGACATAATATTCACAGTAATGGCTAAACAAAGGAAACAACAGTCTGGAAATACAACAAGTGTACAGACTAATACTTTTATTAAAGGACTGAATAAAGATTCTGATCCTTCTTTTGTACAACAAGGCATGTGGACTCATGCACGAAATGCTAGTAATAATACATCTAGTGGAGACTTAGGAACTATTTCTAATGAAGAATCAAATGCATTGTGCGCTCAAGCAATGTATGCAGTTACAGGTGAGAATAAAGATATTATTGGTACTATACATTTATTTAGTGATAAGTGGGTAATATATAGTGTACAATATACTGAGTTAGATGGTAGACCGCTTAATTCTGAAATAGGTCTATTTGAAGAAGATACTTGTACATATAGAGTAATAGTAAATGATAAATGTTTAAACTTTGATAAGTTATATTTAATTACAGGAGCATCTAGATTATTAGATGATTGCTCATGGCAAGTATATTGGGCTGATAATTTAAACCCAGATAGGTATATGAATATTGGAGATCCAAAACTTTGGATTGATGAACCATTTACTTATTTAAATGGTCAACCTGGAAGTACTACAGTAAATTATTATACAGATGGAACTGATCAAGTTTTATGGCCAGGAGTAGCATGGGAAGAAACATGTGTCACTTTAGATAATGATTTACCTACTACACCAGAACAAGATTCAGGATGTATTGTATGCTCTCCTACTAATAAATTAGATTGTGATAAATTAAGATTAGCAAGATTAGTTAAAACACCTTCTTCTAATATTAAACGTGGTGAACAACCAGGGTCACTAGGTAATGGTTCTTATGCTGTAGCAATTGCATATACTATAGATCAAGTAAGAGTGACTAATTATTTTTCTGTTGGGTACCCGCAACCAATTTACTATGATCCAGATTTAAGAGGATCCTTGGATATAGATGTTGATGTAGATGAAAATGCATTTGATGAGTTTGAGTTAGTAGTAATAAGATTTACTAATCAAAATGAAGATGCAAGATCTATAGGATATTATTCAACTCAAACAAAACGGGTTATAGTAGATTTGTTTACTGATCAAAATCCTCGAATAGATAAAACAACTATTTTACTTCAAGACTATGTTTTTGAAAAATCAGAGCAAATACTTGCTGCAAATAATTATCTATTAAGAATAGGACCTACATCTAAGTTTGACTTTAATTATCAACCTTTAGCAAATTTAATTGAAGCAGAATGGTTATCTATAGAATATGATGAAAAGTATTATACAGATGGTGGAAAGAATGCTGGATACTTAAGGGATGAAATCTATGCATTTTTCATAAGATGGGTGTATGACACAGGAGACAAATCTGCATCATATCATATACCAGGTAGACCTCCTGGAACCTATGTAACACCTGAAGGTGTTGTAACAACAGATATAGCTGAACTTAATGATCAGAATAGTGTAGGTACAACTCCATTATATGAGGATAATCAAATCTTTCATGTCCTAAATACAGCTACACAAACTTCAACTACTATAGAACCATTAGATGATGGTGGCCAAATAATTGCAAATGGTAAAATGGGTTATTGGCAATCAACTGAAAAGTATCCTGATAGACATCCTGAAGTATGGAACTCTACCGCTCATTGTTGGACAGGTGTAAATTCCGATGATAATAGATATGATTTATGTGGACAACCCATAAGGCATCATAGATTTCCTGATAATGCATTGACAGAATCCACTTATCACTTTAAGAAAAATAGTGATGGGCAGTTTAAGATCAGGTTAATGGGGGTAAGGTTTAATAATATCATTATGCCAAAAGATAATGATGGTAATGATATTCCTAATATAGTTGGTTATGAAATACTAAGAGGTTCTAGAAATGGTAATAAAACTATTCTAGCTAAAGGTATGATAAACAACTTTAGAAACTATAGTATACAAGGAACTCCGAGACCTCTGGGTAATAATGATGTTCCAGGATTAGTTGGTCTTTATGCAAACTATCCATATAACTGTTTAATACCTAGAGCTAATTGTACTATAGGTGCTCTTTGTGGTCCCCCAATAAATACAGCAGATTACTTATATAATGATCCTTTTATAGTTAGACGAGCTGTAGATTCAGATCTTGGTGGTGTGAGTGATTCAGATGAGAATGGTGGTTCAAAGTTATACAAAAGATTACCGCAGAATATTCCTGTAGATATACAATCATTTCATTCTCCTGATACAAGTTATAATAACCCTACATTAAGTGCATCTGAATTAAAAGTTTATGGATGGTTAAAAGGTACAGCTACTCAGCAATTTATTGAACCAGAAAAACATCCTGAGTTTAAATTACTTGGAAATGAAGTAGTACTTTTTGCTGTACTAGGTGGTATAATAAATATGATATTAAACATGGTTAGTGAGCTGAACATTAACTATCCTTCAAAAAATTATACTATACCTAGATTTGCAGAACGAGAATTTGAAAGGGAGAGAAATAATTGGACTCTTACTCCTGGAACGGATGGTTGGACCTTAACAGGCGCAGGAGATCAATCTGCAGCTGCGGTAACTAATGATGAAGATTTTGCAGGTACTGACCATGAAGCGGAGGTAGCTGAAGGTCTTAATACAGGAGAGGTTACAAACCCTACAACTGGGCAACCTTATCCACCTGGTGCTAACGCAGCCTGGCAAGAGGCATTAGATAACGCTGTAAATGCAAGTATTGCTGATTTTTTTACAGGTAATAGTGCAGCTGCTCAAGCATTATTAAATGGTGAGGATCCTTTACCAGATGCTAATGAGACGTTGAGAGAAAAATATGAGCAGAATGCGGGTAATTATACAACTCCTGGATATAATAAAAAATATACAGGTTATCAATTATTGCCTTCTTTTTTAGAGGGTGCTACTAACCTTATTCCTGGTATTACTTTACTACAACAATCTTTTTTCTATTTTGCAGAAGGAGCTAAAGATACT
>Ga0208157_1000132_pt1 | contig 48967 bp, 54 predicted proteins | sample 5_EtaG_FD_184077 | JGI IMG/M metagenome (GOLD analysis project Ga0208157, IMG submission 184077) | Marine viral communities from the Subarctic Pacific Ocean - 5_ETSP_OMZ_AT15132 metaG (SPAdes) (version 2) | ecosystem: Environmental > Aquatic > Marine > Oceanic | place: Pacific Ocean | collected...
TTTCTAGAACAGGATAACCTAATTGTCTTTTGGCATAATCAATTAAACCTTGTCTTGAACTTGGTTGAGCCATTCATCTACCTCTTAAGTCGAAATTCCTGCCCTGACAATGATGTTACCTTCAATTACTTTAAAGAAGGTGGAACCAGAACTTACATTTACGTCGTAGAGGTATCTGCCCTCTTCCAAACTTCTGGTTTCTGTAGAACCCATTGAAATGGTGATTCTACCACTATCACCCCCCAGTCCCACAGTAAAAGTGTTTGCTGTTCCAATTACAGACTTCTTCATGTTACTGGTTCCTGTATAACCAGTGAAGTTAATACTAGAACCTGCAGAGGTTTTTACCGTGAAGACTGCATCAAAATCTGCGCCAGAGAAAATGGTCAGATTAGATCCAAAGGGAACGGCAACTTCTGGGTCAAATGTAATTACCTTCTGTGCCATTTTTTCTAACTATTTAGTTTTTGTACGATAGAAGACAACATATGTTTGATATCTCCAATATCACTCTTTACATTGTCAAGTTCTTCTTTCATTGTATCGAACTCAGAATTTTTCTTTTCCAAGGTTTCTTTTCTAGCCATGTAGTTTTCATAAGCAGATCGATCTCTATTGATAATCGCTTGAGTGTTAGGGTCTCGGGCTAAATCCGAATGACCCTCTACTTTGATATAATCAGACATTATGCAAGTGCAATAGCGCGGAGGTCTTTGATGTATGGTGGTTCAGCCTGATTCGTTCCAACCATATCAATCTTGATTTGGAACTTAGTGAATCTAGGAATACTTCCTGTAGTAAAGTCATAATCTTTATAACCAAAGTCTGTGCTTGGTGTTGTCAAAGAATCAGGTAAACCATTACTTGCGGAGGAGTTGAGAACAGTTCCACCTTGAGTGAAGTTACCTGTACCGGGGAAAGGTGTAAAGTTAACGTTCATTGAGTTCTCAGTAGAACCCTCACTCAAAGTCTTAAAGAACACTCTGATGTCTGAAGAATTTCTTCTATATGCGGCGAAACTAACTTTAATCTCACTGGCGGGATTCTCCAGAACGATGAGTTTGGAGACATATGTAGAAGCGCAAGGATCTTGCCCAGTTATCCTTACGTTAGGATCGGTTGCAAAGTTACTTACAGGGCTGTTGATTCTGTTAGTTGTCAAACAAACGTTGACTCTATCAAGATCGATAACAGGAGATACATTAAAATCAGTTGTTACCATAATATGTTCCAATGTGAACGACTTGTTCGCAGGAAGTGTGTCTAATTGCTCTACTTCATTGATCTCAGAAGCAATCATTCTTGGAGTATCAAAATGATTTTGTCCACCAAGATCGATTGACTGGAATCCTTGATCAATGAAAGATTCTTCAGAACCATCTACACTGGTTGCAGAAATTGTTCTAGCTCTTCCAGATACCGAAGTTCCGGGAGGAGTGAGAATTTGAACATTAGGTGTGATAGTTTCAAACTGAATGTTCTGAGTAGCTGTGATATCACCACCACCAGACTGTTTAGTAGAAGTGAAGAATCTGTCGGGTAAACTAGAGTTACTTCTATCAGTTCCATTGGAACTCATATCCAGTTTAATATGATAGTAATCTAAATCTTTTTCATCTGGAACAGTTACATTTGGATTGTTCATGTCGTGAACTTTATTAATTCTTCTCAAAGAAATACCACCAAATTCATATTTTTTGACTTCAGTGCCAGAATCATATGAGAAAGAACCAGAGTCGTCTACACCTCTGGTTGTGATACCAGTGATAGAACCAGAAGCGGTTCCAGTGTATGCGATGATTTCATTACCAATCTTCAGATATCCGTGGTTAGTGGTTCCAACACCAACACCTTCAAATGTGTCAAAGTTTGCAGAAGAAACAACCGAGATATTACCAGTAGAATCGTTAGCATAATCTGCACTCAACGTTGTCACTGGAACATCAGATTCAACGCCAGCAATTTTAACTCTGTTGTTGAAAGAGTGCATTGCGTGAGCTCTATGATTCACTTTCATATGCAGACCATCATTTGTAGTATCAACATCGAACGAAGAAATAGTTGATCCTGCACCAAGTTGAACAATACTACTTCCATTGTCAAAGGTCATTGTACCGACACCTGAGTTGAAAGTACCTTGAATATTATCCAAAATCAATGTGTTGGTAGAAGTAATGATTCCAACAGAAAGAACTGCGTTAGATCCGTTTCCAAGTCCAAGAGTGCTAACTCCAACAGTATCACCAACCGCAAAGTTTTTACCACCGTTTGTTACATTAACAGCAGAAATCTGTCCGTTGTTCACAGTAACGTTAGCGACCATTCCAGAACCAGAACCAGTCAAAGCGACCATGGGAACGTCGGAATAGACCAAAGATCCAGAAGATGGTGTATATCCAACACCCGCATTTGTAATAGTAAAGGTTTTAGTACCAACACTAGCAATACCTGCAGTGTTAATTAATTTTGCAGATGCTGTAAGATTGCCTTCTTGAGTAACTGTTACACCAGGAATGAATCCAGCTGGTGCGGCAAAGGTTGTTCCAAGTCCAACGGTAGCCTTTTTGGAGAGAATCCTGATTGGATTTTCTGGAAGAGTAATAATTTGTTTATTACCTTCATCAAGTTTTGGATTATAGAATCTAGCAACACCAGTTGAGTTAGAGAACACAGCTGAGAACAGAGTCATTTTCAAGTCTTCATATTGACTTGGATCCCATGTTCCACCATTCTGAGATTTAAATAGTGAACCAAGATATGGTTGTTGTGTGATGATTGTTTGTTGAGCGTCTGGTAAATTTCTAGTTGAAATATCTACCTCACCCATTCTAGCAATCCATGCATTATAAGTTGTAACACTACTCCTTAAAACAACAGCATATTCAGTTTCACCATTTAAGTAAATTGGGGAACTAAAGGTAAATTTTGTAGGTACAGATCCGTCTTGAGAAATGTTAACGTCATCGGGTTCTTTTTCAATGTAACCAAAAGGAAGAACTTTTTGAGTTGGAAGACCACTCTCAACAGTTCTCATTTCCATAATTACTGGTAATGTATCGTCCTTAGATTGGAAGAATACATCAATACTGGTAATAAACATACCAGATGTTTGACCCACAGTAAACGTTTGAGCAAGAGGGTCATCGTCAAAGAAATTGTTCTCAACGTTAATGTTAGTGACGTTAGTGACTCTTCTAACGTTAGTGACGTTAGTAATGTTGTTGGTAATAAACCGTCTTCTGTCAACAAACGTCTGTTCAGTTACATTGAGATCAATGTCACTAACTCTTTGAGTATTAATCGCAGCAGTTTGAGTTCTTGAGTTTCTATCTAGAACTTCTGTGTTAACAGTAAGTCTGTCAGGGCCTTGTTGTCTTGTAATTCTACTACTTTGAACTCTGGCATCTGTATGGTCAATTCTTCTAATCTGAGGAATTCTTGTACTCAGAACAGTTTCTCTGACCGTTTGTAGTTCACCTTGTGCATAGAAATTAGACTCTGAAGAAGTTGTAACAGTGCCAAAAATTGAACTGTTAGTGGAACTTGTAGTGAACTTAAGAGTTTTTGTACCAGTTTCCCATCTTGGATTAGCCTGTCTGTCTGGATCAGGAATTTGGAATGTGCCTTGCAACTTACCAAGATTGTCGGTAATAAATCTAATATCAGTCACTCTAGCTTGAGCAGCGCTGCTCCGACCTTCAAGAATCATACTAGGACTTACTTGTCCACGGAATTGTCCTTGAACTTGAGATGCAAGACTGAATGTATCAACATTCAGAATAGTGGAGGACGTAGAGTAATTAGCCGGAATGTTACCTGCATTGGCATATGGGTTTCTTCCATATGTATTGGTAGGATTATTAAATGGCCCATCTTTATGATTTGGAGCACAAATTCTAAAGACAAGATCTGGGGTTCCGCCTGTTCTTCTGGCATTTGTGGTATATCCAAATACAGTTTCACCAATTCTGAATCTTCCAGATGTCATAGAAATTTCCAGAAGTTTTGGTGTCATATATTTGGTTACATTTACACCATCAAAGAATCCATAGATGCGAGTCAATGGTTTCATCTTCGTAGCATTAAATTGAATACTACGAGATCTCATAAATGAAACAATATCTCTACTTACAATTCTATCACCAATACTTTGTCTATTAGTTGTAGGAGTGATTTGGAACTGAATACCATTTCTAGACTGTCTTGTAGTAGTTTCGATGTCTTGCATCGTCCTCTCAAGACGGAAAGTGTCTCTAGTTGTAGTAGTTGTAGTTCTAGTTGCAAGATTTGTTCTACTGTTCTGAAGGCTAACATTGACTCTACTACGACCAGAAGCTGATCTAGCACCAACATTTCCCCTACCTGTGTTTTGCGTATTAGAAGTAAAGTTAACACCAGTTACATTGGTCTGTGCTGCGCCTCTAGTTGTTGATGATTCAACTCTTTGTCCTACGACTCTTTCACCAGTCCAAGTGGTTTCCCATGCACCCCAATCAACTTCACTAAGTCCAGTTTGAGCATTTACACCCAGAATAGCAGAAGCGGCATCAAACGCAGCTGTTTGATTAATTGTTTGTGCATTAACTCTTCTTGTAGCAACCCAAGTATCAGAGTTTGGAGTGAGTTCAAGATCACCTTCATAGAAAACAACCAAGAATGGAGTGCAATTTTCAACCCTGGATGCATATGGTTGTTTAAAGTATACTCTCTCCTCATAATCCAGAGTGATCAAACTACCAGTTTTTCTGATATTCAGTCCATCAATGTCATCAACAAAATTTAAATCTACATCTGGATTAGAACTGGTTCCAATTCCAACCAGAGAGGTTGATCCTGGAATAAGATCAATAGCCGTTGTATAATGACCCGGACGTAAGATACCCTCTTTTCTGTCAATACTTGCAGAAAAATCAACGTGTGCAATATGATGAGAATCGTGAGACTTAAAGTTATCTACGAAGAAACCAGATTTAAATCTATTCAATCCGTTCGCATCAACAATTTGAAGGTTGGATGTTTCTGTTTCTAAAAGAGACAGTTGAGTATAGAATTCAATATTTTCAATTCTTTTCTCAAGACCACCAATATCTTTCATGGTATAACGTTTATGTTCTGTTGGTCGAACAATAACGTCCTTCACACTATAAACATAAGGAGGAAGTTCAATCTTACATACTTCTATGGCATCTTTTACTGGTTCTGGTTCAGTTGGATCATCTGAGGGGAAACCAGCAACGTAAAGGAATTTTCCATCTTTATCAAGGAATAACCTATCTCTTCTACCTTGATAATACTCATAATCAACGATGATTTGTTCATCAGAAACCATGGGATCATTGATACTACTACCAGTAGATGCAAATGACCTGGAAGCAAAATCAAATGGAGATGTGGTTGAGGAAGTATTATAGTTGCTAACTCTAGGTCTAATGTCAATCAGATCACTAGTAATTCTGTCATAAAATCCATTGATAGGAATGAATTCTTTACCAAGATTAGATGGATAACTAGAAGCCGTATAGAAGTCTCCCTCATCACTGCTTTCTACAAACAAATTCTTAAATACAATTTTTAGTCTATTAGATGGTTCTGAAACATTTTTGTCTCTTTCAATGTAAGAATAATCATAATACGTATCCTTATCATTTGAAATCATAAAATATTGATTGGTTACGTTTCTATCTCCAGGAGTTGCACCAGCAACAATAGCAGTAATATTAGTATTAGAAGTTCTTACTCTTTCACCAACTGAAAATGTATTCTCATTGAGAAAAACAACACCAACAGTAGTGGTATTTGGTCTTTCTGTAATAACTGCAACAGCATCACTATCAGTGCCAATTAATTTTTCACCAATTCGCATATCACTATTGTTTCCACTTGGTCCAGAATATGCACCAAGAGTAATACCTGGAAGATCAGGATCTGAAGCGTCATTGGATTCAAAAACGCCAAGAAGTTCAATAACTTCAGGAACATTCAATGAGATTTGTCTATCTTGAACTCTAGTTCCATAGACTCTACTGTTGGTAAGACCATCGTTAAGAGTGTTTGTACCGATACCAGAAGACGCTAACTTAGATCTATTGACAACTAAAACATTTGCTTCATTCAGAAGTTTTGACTTGTTCCTAACATTAGACTTAAGAACAGTCGCAAACAGATTGGCTTTTCCACTAGACTTAGAAAGAGCTGTGAAAGTAACTGTCTTCGCATCATCTGCTTTGGTAAATTGACTTGGAGTCAACGGTTCAATACTTCCATCATCATATGAAATGAGATATCTCTCTTCATCAAAAGGTTGGAAGAACAGATCTTTGCCTGCAGCTGGTGAAGTGAATCCAGAATTTGCAACCGTAATATCAGAATATTGTTTTCTGAGTTGAATATTTGTTGTTGTTACATCAAGACTATCAACGTTTGGTTTGTTGACGGGTGTTGTCAGTGTATTTTCTGTAATAGCAAAAGTTGTGTCCCTACGTCTCAAGTCTGTGATGGTTACTTTATTAGAACTCGATACAGAACCATTATTAACATTAGAAATAGTTGGGACAGTGGCAATTGACACTTCATCACCTGTAGTGCTAACGCCGGTGACTCTATTAAATTGTGGAATTTTACTTGAACCAAGACCATAACTTAGAATATTACCAGTAGTCAGAATACCTGCAAAGTTTCCTCCAGTTGCAGAAATGATACCTGTTGTACTACTAGTCTTCGTATATTCAAACGAACCTGTGGTGACATTATCAAGTCTTGAGATTTCATCGAGAATTAAGTCAGCCTCGAACGTGGAAACACCAACGTAACTACGCATAGACTTTACATCATCAATGTTAAAGTCTGTAATTTTTGTGATGGTTCGACCATCAGCATTACCATTGATAATAATATTTTCATCGTTAAGAAATTGACCACTTACATCAGAAAGTGAAAGTTCTGTCACGTTTGTTCCGGACGTGCGAACAAAACCACCTGCACCACTTCTGGCACCCTCAATGTAATCAGATGCCGTGACAGAAGTAATTGCAGTTCCTACTTGAAGTTTGGTGAAAAGTTTGACATCAAATAATCTACTTTCAAAAATTGTAGCGGAGTTTACATAACTTGCAGACTGTGATTTGAAATCATAAAGTCTTGCAAGACCAACTTCTTCGCCATAAGAATCGATACCAAGAGTACTCTCACCCTTTCTTCTACTACTAATAAGAGATACGGTAGCTGTAGTTCCGATACCAATTGCAGGAGAACCAAATACGTTGTTTACGAAGATTGGATTGCCAGTAACATATGTAATTGGTTCTTGTTCTACTAATTTAGTTGTTCTTGATTTTGTTACGTCAATAAGAGTTGGTGCAATAGTCTCAATATCATATCCTTTGATATATGCTTTACCGGGACTCACCTGAGCAATCATCAAGTCATCTGATGGAGTATTACCATCAGGAGTTGTTTGAATGTCTGTAAAGAGTCCTTTGTTACCTACCTGATCATTCAAAGACTCTTTCATGAAGACTTCAAAAGAATCTACACAATAGTCACCAGACTCATCATAAGTCCGTTTTGCCATCGCATCGCGAATTAGGTTATAATTAGTTTCTCTTACAAAAGTTTGAAGTGAACCTTGTACAACACGAGCAATTTCTATAAAGTCTGGATCGACAATATCATCAATATCTTTCTTTGCAAGCGTTAAGGAAATTCTGAATCTATCTGCACCAGGAGCCGCAAAGTTTGTAAATCCCGATGCATTGTCATTAAGAGATTCATCCTCATTAGAAGTAATAATTTCTTCTAATACTTGAAAACCAATTCTATACGTTGGAGTCCGAGCGTATTGATCTAGAAGCAGAGTTTCATTAGGAACTTGAACGAACGTACCTCTGGCAAAATAAACACCTTCACCAACAGACATGGAACTACCTATTTGGTTAGCTCCAGATGCAATCGTATTTGCAAAAGGTTCGTTTGTAGAAATTACACTCAATCCATATGTAATATTAGAAAGTGTAATAAGACTTTCTCCATCTAAGAAAGTCTCCGATTCATTATCAAGAGTAGAAGAACTTTCATAGTTGAGGTAAAGAGTGATAATTCCTCTTTCAGATTCCTCCTCAGTAAGGACAGAAATAACTCGTGCTGTTACACCAGATCTTTCTCCAGTAATTCTTTTATCTACTAGTTGTTCCAGATATAAAGAAACTGGAACAGACAAATATGTTGACTCAATCTGAATACATTGAAAATTTGAATTATATGTAAGGTTACCTGGAATTACTTTGGAACCTTCTTTGAAGAAGTGAACACCAAACTGTTCAATTTGATCTTGCAGAATAGACTGCAAGGTAGAAAGTTCTCTAGCCTGTACTGGAGTACCTGGTTTGAACAGAACTTTTTTAAAGTTCTTGTCCTTATCAAAATCGTCAAAATAAGGACTTACGTTAAGATTAGTTTCCTGTGGCATAGTCTTTAGAATTCCAGTACGATTTTAATGTCTTCTTTTTGTTGCGAACTGCGAGTCACAGATGCTCTATTATCCACGTAGATAATTTCACCACTGTATTTTTGAACTTCAGGATTTGCAACACCCTTAACGAAACTCATACCTAGGTTGTATGTCCTATTATTTATTGACGTAGATAAACCTGGTGCAACAGATGTGCCAAAATTGGTGTCTATATTAAGATTGTTGGAACCACCAAAAACAGTTGTTCCTGCTCCAGTGGTTGGATCAGCACTAAATCTGAATAATTTAAATCCATATTCTGGACTAGTATTCACCGTTCCATCTGTATTGAATCCTGCAAGTCTTCTATCTTGCCAATATTTTAATACACCAGTTGTGGAATCCCAACTAATTGTTCTACCCACAGCGGTAGAACCAATACCAATTGTTTGAGTAACCTGGTCATCTGCACGGAAGGTGGTTTGCGTTGATCCAGCACCGATCAGTTTAAGTGCATAAGTTGCACTAGCTCTAGCAAGAGTCAGTCTGTTACTAGATCCAAAAGAATCTGGATTTTTTACAATACCAATTCTTGCAAATTGATTACCAGTAATAAAGTCTGGATTTGTAACATCGTTTTCAAGTCTTGAATAAATCAAAACTCTATTTGCACCCAATTCTCTATAAACATCTGATCCATGTCCACCTTGTGGTGGAATAATTACATTAAAAGCAGCATCAGTTGAACCAGATGGATTAGTTAATCCAACTGCGTTTAAATCAACACTACCAAAAGAATAATCTGAACCACCGTTAGTAACCTCTACGGAGTTAATTTTTCCTGCAGCGTTTACAACAACCGAACAAGTTGCACCCTCACCATCGCCTTTGATTGGTACATTGTTATACGTGGTTGCAGTACCATATCCAACGCCTCTATTCTTAATAGTAACAATTTTTAATTGTCCACTAGTATCTGCGTTATTTCTAACTGCCGCAACATCGGATAAAGTTTCCCAATTATTAGGTACAGGAACAAAACTTGTAGAATCAAACTTAATCAATTCAGTTGGTTTGATTGTAAAAAGATATTTCCAAATATATCCGTCACCAGAACCACCAGCAGAACGAGGTTCTAAATCTGTGAATAGTGGTTGGTCAAGAGATGGTCTTCCATCTGGATTCTCCGGATCCGTACCATTTTGTAAACAAACATAAACCCTAAAGTCAGAGTTCATTACATAATAATTGGCATCATATAAGTTAGTAGAACTTGTTACTGGTGAAACGTTTGACCTTGAATAGTCATTTCGATACATCTCATAAGTCGTACCGGAAGTCCAATCTAGTTTTCTTACAACTCTCGTTACATCAGATGCATTGATTCTTTTCAATCCGATCATGGTATCCCAATAATCAGTTTCCTCACTAAAAGAATCTTTTGGAGATGGGGGAGACTCATTCCAATCTTCGTCGAATTCGGTTGCATTTGGCAAACCGATCCAAACATAATAACTGTTGGAAGTAGATGCAACTCCAGCTACAAAATTACCAGAATTTACAATACGAAGTTGATCAGTTATAATAGCTGACATTTTTAAAAACTTTACGCTTTTTGTTTATTTATAGTCAAATGTAAGCCTCTTTTAAATCTCTGGTTCTAACAACGATTGGACCCGTTTGAATTCCAACAACACCATCATCAGTGATAGCATTAAATGCACTGTCACCTTCCTTGACAAAATCATGCAAACGACCCCAGGAGTATTGACCAAACCTCTCACTGCTTCCAAGACTTACTCCAATTGTAGAACTTACACTGACAGTAACTCTTCTTAGAGTTGTTTCGCCAACACCAATTGCACTACCAGTAACGTTTTCTACTGACATCACTTTGTAGATGTTATCTATAAAGGAAGTTCCAATACCCACAGGTGATGTGCCAGATGCATCTCCATATGCAGTGATACCAGTTCCACTATATGAATCAAATACTACAAAGTAATATCCAGTTTGAATGCCACTGTTTGTAATTGGTGTGGACATTACAGAGGAATCTCTAAGAGTGGAGTCTAAAGGAATAAACAGATCAAATGTTAATCCAGTGGTTGCAACACCAACAACCGAGGTTGTTCCAATACCAGTGATAATACCGAAATCGCCTTCATATTTAATACTCGTGAGTTGATCATTGCCGAAAGCTTCTGGTTCAATCAATACAATTGGTGGATTTGTATTTGTATATCCAGCACCAGGATTTGTGAGAGACACGGAGTTAACAGTTCCCACACCAGACAAACCTGCGACTGCAGTTGCATTGGTATTTACTGTAATACCAATACCAGCAAAGATTGTTCCGATACCAGCAGTTACACCGATAGAAACAGTGGGTGCAGATGTATATCCAGAACCACCATCAGAAATTACGAAACTTGTAATAGTTCCGGCGGCCGAAACGATTGCAGTAGCTGCTGCACCTGTTTTTTCAGTAGGATCTATGATGAGAACACTCTGTAAGGTTTCACCGAGATCATCAATTTCACTAAACAATGGAACTGCGGTATCAACAAACACTTCAGTTGCACCAGCAGAAACATTATTGATGATACGTGAGTTTGGTCTAATACCTGCTTCAAGTAGAGCTCTATCTTTACCGATTTCAAAACCATCAACAATCACATCCGAAGTTTGTTTTCTCCAGGTGATGGGTCTTGATAAAGTAGCGTCTGTGGTAATACCAACTTCAATATATGTATTGGTAGAAACACTATCGGTAGTGGTAATGCCAGTAACAACTCTTGGATTCTGTTGGAAACCATCTTTGATTCCAATTTCTGGATATTCATTAAGAGTCAGAGAATCTCCAACCTTAACGCTTTCCAAAATATCAACATCAACTACATCATTATCAGATCCACGATAGTAATAAATTCTTACCTTATCTCCCAACTTAGGAGCTTCAGAGAATACAAGTCTAGAACCACCTACAAACTTATAACTCTCGAATGGAATTTGAAGAATGTCATTCAGGAAAATAAGAACGTTATCTTCAATTCTAATTGGAGAACCCTTACCAGATCTGAGGGTGATTGGCGTCTCAGATGCACCAACAGTCTTTGTCAGACCAAATGCTCTCTTAGCACCATCAAATTCATCTTCAAAAGTATTCAGTTTTTCAAGTTCACCAAACGACCAACCACCGAAACTATCTGTGAATACATCCTGAACAGTAAGCCTGAATGTCTTGAATGCAGATCCAGCAGAAGCATCTGTTGGGATACCTGCTTGGTTATCCGTAGCAAGTCTTAGAGTATCACCAATCTTATAGTTGTAACCATAATTTGTAATGCTGAAACTAATTACACTAGTTGCGGAACCAACGCGAACTGATACAGATGCACCGATACCAGTTGAACTTCCAACTAATCTCATATTTTCATAATTGAGTGGTTGTTCAAATTCAAGGGTTGGTGGAGTAGCAGAACTAAATCCAGAACCACCATTGGTAATGGTGACAGAAGTAACAAGACCTGCAGTAACATTTGCACGACCTATGGTTGTGACTCCAGAAGAACTAATAGCTCTGACCAAAATATTTGTTTGAACTCCGACCCTATATCCAGAACCACTATTACCAATAGCAACAGATTCAACTGTTCCTGCAGCAGAAACAATTGCCGTACCGCCGGCAGATACAAGAGGTTGATAACCGAAAGAGGATGTTTCTCCAACAGAAACGATGACGCCACCTCTAGGAATAGAGGAAGAATTAACATCATAAGTTACTGATACACCTGCACCAGTAAATCTAATGGAAGTAATACCTGCAGTTTCAGTGATGATATAATCATCTGGAGATGCAGGATTCTGGAAAATTTCATTGATTAAAATGACACCGTTATTTGTTGCGACTCCTGTGACATTTTGTCCGCCAGATTTTAGTATGAATGCAGTCGAGACACCCGTAAACTGACTTTCAATACTATCAAACACATAGTTGTTTGCATAAGTATCTTGAGTTCCATTCTCAGATCCAGTTCGTGTAAATACTCTTGCTGCAAATGTGGAGGTGGTTGTAAGGCCAACCGGACCCCTTTCTCCCTTAGGTGCATCAGTGAAGTTGATTGTGTCCTCAACAATTCTATAGTTACCGATAAACTTAGTGACTGTTGCACCAGCACTATGATTTGCAAGAGCAGAATTCAATTGAGATCTCTTCATCAAGAGTTGGTTTGTTGAACCGATACCAACGGTGTCAACCTTCATGAATTCATCATTGACTTTTAAAATATCTCCAGAGAATATAGAGGATATACCAGAGATAGTTACAAAGTCTGAGGTTGTTCCAACATCGAAAGAAAGTGCATAATTAACCGGAGACTCAATCAGTGGGCTTTGAATATTATTATCCAAAGTTACCAACATCTTAGAGTCAAGATTTTTGGATGTAAACGCATGTGTCGTACCAACACCAACTGCGGTGATGTCAAGAATATTTGGTACAGTTAAGAGCGCATCTGTTGCACTTGCAGCTACCCTGAACTTGTTCTCTGCAATCTTGACTGCATAAACAGTAGATGGTAACTTATCTGTGGTTCCAAAACCAACAATAGACGTGGTGTTGATACCGATACTCATCGTTGTGCCAGCACCAGTTGGGGTGTAAGTAAGTTCCTCACCAGTTGTGAAGAAGTGATTGTTAACGATCAGTGTGTTTGATGTAACATCAACTGCACCAGCGTCCGAAGCATCAAATACTTTATGGAATACTGAGTCTTCATTATGTTTCAGTGGGAATGAGAACTTAACATCGTTTTCAGTTCCAGTATATGATCCATCTTGAGAACGTATCTCTGAATTAGTAAAGGTGACAAAACCAACACCACCTGTTCCAGTTTCGGTAAAGTTGTATTGGAACACTTTTGCGGTAATTGCAGTATTTGTGGGTGGAGTCAATCTAAGTTCTAAATCACCACCGGAAACAGAGGAATATCCAACACCAACCGTTCCGATACCAGAACCATTGAAAGTATCAAATGCACCAAACTCACTGAAGTAGATATTAGATCCATCATGAATTAAGGTTACCTGAGTAACCGCACTTCTGTTATTTGTTGTGTCATTGATTTCAATGAGACAATCTGCAGCCTGATATGTTCCAGATCCAAATCCACTAATTCTAGTGGCCTGAGGAGTCCCAGTAGATGCGATATTAGTAGTGGTGGTCAGAATCTGATTCAGTGAAACTGATGTGCTACCAATTCCAGTTGCAGAAGAATCGATTGATGTTTGATGAACTCTCATCGTTACACCAACACCCGAAACTGGAGTGAAGTAAACACTGGTAATACCAGATCTTACATCTGCACCAAAAGTTCCCAATCCAACACTTGGAGAGTTTGTTATTGAAATATTATCGTTCACTAGTTGTCCATATTCAAGAACATATGCTTCAGATCCGTCTTGATGAACAACTAATTCATTTAACTGACTTCTTTCTTGACCGCCAAGTTCTTCGGTAAGAACAAGAAGTTTAGAAGTTGTTGTTGTAGTTGTACTAAATGCAACAACTTCACAAACAGATTCTGGATCTGTTGAACCAATACCAGATGCGGAAGAAATGATTTTATAACCTGTGCCAACGTTGGTAGAAGCAAAACCTACTGTGGTATCAGTGTTAATGAACATTTGCTGAGAGAATATTCTCAACGCATAGTTGTTATTTCTGAATTTTGCGGGCACAAATCGAATTGTACCTGTACTACCAGAGACACTGAAGTCAAATTCTCCCAAATCAATAGTTGTTTCTACTCTACCAAAGGGAACCAGATATCCAAGATTATTATCATGCAGAAGGTTCATTTGAAGAATTTGTTTTTCACCAGAGAATCTGGTATCAAATGCCATGATATAGAACTTACCACCACGGATTTTTTCAAGATTAAAGTCCGCAATATCGGAGAACGCCGTAGCACGGGGCAAGTCGTTAAACTGATCACTCACACCATCAATAGAAATTGCTCTGTTGGTTCTAGACTCGCTATAATCTGAAAGAATTATGTTATCAAACTTAATCTCATCAGAGGCTAAATCATTTCCAATAAACAAAGAATTTTCTGATGCAAGATCAAAGTTATATTTTTCATGAATAGAGGTGTTATCACTAACAAGGTCAACTAAGAAACTTACAACGTCGGATGCAACACCAACATTTGCAGTTCTTCTATTCTTAGCATCAGTTGATGCAATAGAAATAATATTGTGATCAGAGAAGTTTTTGAAACCAACAACGTGTCCAAGGGAATTAACAGGATCTCTCCACTTGTCATATTCAATAGTAGAACCTAAAGAATATGAAAATGTTTGGTAATAATCATTATCCGGTGTTTTTTGAAGTTCTTCACTCAGTTTACCGGTGTCTCTTTGCCATCCACTTCTAATTTCCGAAGTTGCATTAATATCAAATTTGGCCGTAGAACTGTTAACTTCCTGAATAATACCAACAGTCTTAGAAGATTGTCCATTAAGAGTTTCACCAACTGCAAAAAAGTCGTCTGAGAGAACTTTCAGGTACTTATTATTTTCATTCCAAATTGTAACCTCACCAATTTTATTACCAGTTGTTACAGTCTCACCTTCAGCAAAATTAAGTGGTTCAACATCAACGACAAAGATTGGTAAATCTTCAGATCGAACAACTCTTGCCGACGAACCAACATCACTGTATATACCTGGGTTTGTTACTCCTGGATCTAATTGATAAGAAACGTTGGCTCCACCTCCACCAAAATTGGTTGTCACACCAGTTACAGTGAAATTTTTATATCCATAATCTGCAGAGTTATATCCACTACCAGTAGATCCAATTCCGATCTGTTCAACAAAGATCTTTTCACCAATTGTGAATGGATATGTTGATGTTGAGAATCCTACAGTTCCACTTTCAAGGGTCAAAGTTACAGTTCTGGTTGAAGTCTGATATGAAACATCAGATACCTTAAATCCGTTGGAGTTATTAGTCGCAACAACTAAAGGAGAAGAGTCAAAAAGTCTGTTAGTATTTCTCAGAAGTTTGACACTATTGACAGATGTACCTTGAAGTTCCGTGCGAGTTACAATATCAGTGTTAATTTCATCAGTAATTCTATCGACAAAAATAAGTGTTGGTGGAGTCAGATAATTTTTGCCGCCAGATGTAATACCAATATTCGAAACTTTAGATAGTCTATCCAGTTTTAAAATTTGTGGGAAAAGAACTGATGGTTCTAGAGTTTTATCTGCAGAATAGTCAAAACCAACGTTCTTGATAGTGAAAGTTTTCGGAACACCAATATTTTTGCTTACCAGTCTGATAGCAGCGCCAACACCACTTGTAGAAGCAATGGAAGTTACAACTGGAATCTCCGTGTAATTCTTTCCTCTAGAAATAATTTGAATAGTCTTTACTGGACCATCAGTTTGAGTTGCGGTTGTTGAATACTCAAGAGTTGTAGCTTCTGATTGTGTATAAGATCCCTTTTCCGGTTGAGATGGAATATTGAAATTGAATGTTGTGCTTCCAATTCCAGTAACGTTGAATACACCGTTGTAATTGCTAAATCCAGATTGTATTCTGGAGAATCCAATAACATCCATGTCGGTGATTGGATCTTTCTTAGACTTATCAACAATGTCGAGGTTGACGTTATCTAACTTATAGAAAAGTTCTCTTGGAGTAGACTCTGTGATAGAAACATTAACCCTCGCATCAGTAGAAACGCCAACTGTGCCAACACCAACTACTTGGAAAGGTTCACCTGGGTTAGAATAATATGGTTTAATAAAGTTTTTATCTTCATATAGATTAAACTCAAATATTTGTCTCTTTTTACCATTTATAGTTTGAACAAGTGATGGATCTGATAATGCAAATCCTACATTATATCCACGAGAAACTGTTATAGATGGATTGATCAATCCTACTTCATGACCAGAACCGGTTCCAGTCAAACCAATGATAACTGGTACAGATTTAGTAGCCTGATAATAAGTAGAAGCTAATTTAAAGGAGTTGGAGTCATTTCTAACAACAAAATAAACAGTATCCGTTGTTAGAGGTGTTGCTACGTTTGAAGAAGTATACAAAATCTTATCACCAGTTTCATAACCATGATTTGGAATGTTTATGGTGTCTGTAGTAGTGTTAATCTCTGCACCACTAAAACTTCTGGGGTTGATAATGATTCTCTTTGAAGTATCATTATACTTCACATAATATGTGGTAGAAATACCGGGAGTAACAGAAAGATCAATAAGATCATTTTGCAAAAGTCCGTGATTTTCTTCACAAACAACTGTGCCCACATTCTTTTCTACGCGACCAGTAACTTCAACATCTTGTTCAAGGAAACTATGGACTTTTCCAGATCCATGTCCTGTAAAGAATAATCTATAAGCAGTGGAACCGATACCAACAATCTGACCGGTATTACCAATGCTCACTGGATTTGTAGAAAGACCGATCAAATCTCTACCATCATTGATGATATAGACTATTGAATTATTTGTAAGGTTAAAGGTAGAAATTCCGTTATAGACTTGAATGGAAGTTCCATCACCATTATTGTAAAGAACTTTTTCTCCAGTTTTAAATCCATGATCTGGAATCAGGGCTTGTTGCGAAAGAACAAATTTATCTGTGGAACCTCCACCAACAACACCGAGTGTATATCTTATAGTAGAACCAATACCAACACCTGCAGTAGAACCTAATGATAATGTCTCTGATGGATCAAAATATGTTCTTGTATTTCTGTTGGTAATAAAATCAGTATTGAGGCCAACATTGAATTGAATGACTCTGTTTACTGCCGTTATCAAGGAGGTGCCTGTATAAGAAGATCCCACAACATTGTTATGTTCTCTCTTAACACGAATTGAATTATTCAAATTATCAATATTCAGAACCAACATCTGTTCTGTTGATGTGCCAATACTAACAATATCGTCTGATTCAATATTCAAACGACTCAAATTACCACTAACACTCAAATCAGTCACGATACCAGTGATTCCGGTAGAACCAATACCAGTGTTAAGAATAAGGAAAGATGTATTAAAACCAACTCGATGAGATCCAGTCAATTTTTTAACAGAATCTGTTGATATACCAGATACTGTGATAAAGTCTCCAATAGTCAATCCATGTGGTTGTGTTGAGAATCCTACAACTGCACCAGTTCTATTATTGTAATCAAATACAACATTATCAATAATTACCGTGGTAGAAGCAATCGAAACGATTTTCTTTCCACCAACTCTAGATATTTGAGCCTCAAATCCTGTACCATTGTCAACAGTTTTAAGTCTCAGTTTATCTTTTACTTTGTATCCAGTGCCTTCATTTTCAATTTCAAAACTTCTAATGTCACCTTTGGCAGCAAAATTAACTTCAACTTCTTGTTTTACTTTATTTCTACTGTTATAGTATCCATCGTAAGATGTATTTGGAGATGTAGGTTTGTATGGATAAGAATTTCTTCTCAGTCCAATTGCACCAAAGTCAAGTCTCTGATCATTAACTTCAACAAAGTTAAAATTATCTGGCTTTGCTCTATAATTTTCACCAATTAGATATGGAAATACTGGTGATCTAAAGTTCTTAAATGTACCACTAGTATCATTTTCATCTGGATTAATTGTTGCAAAATATGCATATGTTCCATCAGGATAATCTGGTGTAATACAGAATCTGCCATTATTCTCATCCAGATCACCCTTTCCAAGGAATTCATAGTCTTCAATAAAGAATCCTAAAGGATAGGTATCAATAGGAGGTCCATTCTCTCTAGATGTCTTCAGAGAATATCCGGAACGCATTACTCTTGCAATACCACCATCCTTTCTGTCATATCCATATGGACCATAGATTGGATGTCCATCATAAGACCATCCAATGATAGGAGAGTGATTAGATGAACTCGATTCTGCATTATTAACAAGAGACAAATCATTCTGTGCATAATTATACGTATTATCACTATTCTTTTGTTTCAGAACTTTTCTTAAAGATCTGGGGGCATACAATGAAGTAAATTTCATTCCGATGTCATTGTTTCCTCTAGTCAAAAATCCATCATCTTGAGTGAATACATCAATATATCTTTGAACATTATTAATATTCCAGTTTCTAACCTTAGTAAGGAACTTAACGCCGGTGCCGGGAACTTGTTCACTTACAACAACTTGAGATGTTGAATATCCAACACCACCACTTGCAACAGTTACTTTATCAACTTTACCGTCTTTAATAGAAGCAATAACTTTAGCACCTACACCATCACCAAAAATAGTAAGATCTGGAGCTGAAATATATCCTTGACCTTTGTTGGTAATGATTACAGAGTCAATCTTACCATCTTGGACAATAGCTTTATATTCTGAAGAGGAACCTGAAGAAACTCTAATTGTCGGTGGAATTGCAAAGTTGAGGATGGTGGAAGATCCATAACCAATTCCAGATTCTTCCATGTTAATTGAGGTAATAGAACCTCTAACAATAGGATTTACCTGTGCATGATAATTCTGAGACTCTGAGCCAGTGGTATTAATACCGAGAGTACCTTTAACCTTTACAGAAATCGGCGGATAGTTGAAAACATGTTCTCCCGAACCCACAGAGTTAAAACCAACATATTCTCTTGTAATATAATTTGCATCTGAAAGTGTGGAACCAATGCCCGCGGCCGCAAGTCTGAATCTATCTTCATTTACCTTTAAAACATAATAATCCTGAGTGGTATCAAGACCACCAATTCTCACACCCTCGTTTGAATATCTTACAACTTCACCATCTTGGAATCCATGTCTCTGATATTCAATATAATCTGAATATGTATTAATACCAGTTACAGGTACAAGTCTTCTCTTGTTCTCATAATCCTCACCAGGATTATCAATAATAATACGTCCAAGAACTCTCTTTTTATCAAAAGATTCAAATCGTTGAACACCATCTGCAAATCCAGTAATGTTGAGTGGGTTTACTTTGTTAAGAGCATCGTTGCGAGTGTTTGCGAGTTTAATTGTGGTTGCATCAACTTTAGACACAAAATAAACTTCATCATTAACAAGTCTTTGATCTGGATTTGTTTGAGAACCAGAAACACTGGAATCACTTGCAATACCAATTGCACCAGTGCCTGTAAAGGTTTTGTAGATTACGGTTTCACCGTCTCTAAATTTATGATATGTACCAAACCCGATAGTATTGTCTGCAATATTAATTCTTCCGCCTGTAGAAGAAGCGTCAAAGTCTATAAAGTGATCAACCTGTCTTAGGACAGCTCTTGCTACGGCATTTCTACCATTACCACCAGTAATTTCAATATCTGGTTCTTGAGTGTAATCGAATCCTGGATCAACAATATCAAATCTTGTGAATTCACCTTTTACGTTTGCAGTTGCACTTGCACCAGTTCCAACATTGCTTTCAATAACAACATCGGGTGGATTAATAACATCATAATTATTTCCACCAAACAGAACGTCAATACTGTTAATTCCACCAAAGAGAATAACATCACCAGACTTGTAGTTTTGAATTTCGGTGCCATTCATCAAGATACCAGTTGGCCCTGGAGATGTTTCATATAATGATCCATCATACAAAGGGTTAATAGAAATTCTCTTCAGAAGTTTCTGGTTTTCGAGTTTTTTGTTAGACAGTTCGGGAACAGAAATCTTAAACGTTCCCTGACCTGTTGCTCTAACATAATCTTCATTCACTAAATCCGACAATGATCCAGCGAGTCTAATTTCGTTAGAATTTTCTCTTTTGATAAAATAATTCTTGCCATCCTCAAGTTCACCAAGAACACCCTGAATTACACTAAAAGTAACAACTTCGCCAGTGTAAAAACCATGGTCTCTAGAACCATCAGTAACTTGAATAAGTTGAATGATGTCTCCACCAGTTGTACCACTCCATGTGATAGAACGATCTGATACAGTAATCGGTTCACCACCTAAACTTGGGATAGATGGAGATGTTACGTATACATGAGGATGTGGTGGATTTGATGGAGTCTTTTTATGCAGTAAAGTATGATGATCGTATGAGTTTTGAATATCTGTAGTATACTTGGTAATATTGTCATGAACTGTGCTGTTGCCTCTATGAAGTCTTCTTCTAATAAATTCAACTATGTTGATGTTTGGTTGAAGACCTGGTAAGTCACTTAGAACAAAAGTAGAGCTACTGATTACACTACTAACTCTACCTACACCAAGTAAATTATCATCAGTATCAAGAACTTCAACAAAGTCTTCTTCAAAGAAGTCGTGAGCAGATGCAGTTGTTACGTTATAGACACCAGTTGTCGATGTCTGTTCAAATATCGTTGGATTATGTCTGATAGAAACATTATGCATCCAAGAGTTAAAGTTTGGATCTTCTGGACTAGTTAAAAGACCCGGTGTGCCAACTCTAATTTTATCTCCCTGTTCAAAATAAATGCCCTCTTGGGGAAGTTCCATGTCAGAAAGAACACCAGTGATAACGACTTCAATTTTGTTATCAATACTGGCTGCAGAATATCCATATGCAACGTTGTTATATCTAACTTCGTTGCCAACAGCATATGAGGTAATCATTGGATCAACTCCAATGAATTGTGTGGAACTCTTATCGCTGTAAGTAACTACACCAATAGTGCCATTTTTATCAATACAGTTTAATATACCAGTAGTAGGGAATCCCACCGTAGTGTCCACTGTAAGGACCGTGGCACCCACTGAAACGTTATCTGTGAACCTAGTCCTACCTGGAATGACAAAAGAACCTTCAACCGATTCTCTAGACAATCCAATCTGATAATAGTGGTCTCCACCGTAGACAAAATTAGATATTTCGGAGATTGCACCCGAAGCTCCTTGAATGCGGTTATCTTTTTCATCTTTATCTTGGAAAAGAGTAGACCCCTTCAAAGAAAGAGGATCACCTGTGATAACTTTTACCAACAGATCATTAGTGATGCGATAATCTGCATCAGATGGTCTCAACAGAAAATCAGATGGTTTGATAATATTGACATCATCGCCAAATAAGACTTTGAACAGAATTTTATAAGACTCTTCTGTACCCTTTGTCTTATAGAAATCCTTAACTTGACGGACAAAGTTAACCTGGTCTAAATCACCAGTGAGTTTTCTGTTTTGAAACCCATTCGCAAAAGTATCCTTCAGTTTATCAAAAAACTTCTGAAGGAAAAGATTAGAAAGATTGAATACCTTTGTTCCACCAGTGTGAGCTGCACCGACCGTGTTCTTAAATGATAATAAGTCGGGTCTATCAGATCTCTTTAAAGAATCAACGCCACTGAACCCTCTGACGCACCCTGTGAAGGTGTTTGTGGTCAGTCCAGTGTATGTAATGATCTCATCATCAATTTTTAAAAGACCATACTTTGCAGGATATCCATCGGTGGTCTCAACTTGAATAGTTGATGAGAAAGATTTAGTATCTGTACTTAAACCAGTGAATACTGTTGTTGCGGAACCAACAAAAGTTTGTAATTTTGTATATCGATCAATATTTTCTCCAAGATCAACTGTTCCACCTTGAAATTCTTGTGAAACATAATACTGTTTCATGAATTCCACAAAAAGTGGATTTTCTGCTTGAACAAATTCAGGCAACTGATTTTCAATTACCTGACTAATTTTTACTCTTTGGATAGAGGTGTCGATCATTTATATTTTCCGCTATTAGTAGGAAGAACTGGATGTTCCGCTAGAAGACGATGTAGATGAAGCTGATGTAGATGACCCAGACGACCCAGATGATGCAGTTGTGCTTGATGCCGCTCTGGTTGACGTTGCAGTTGACGCTATAGCAGTCAATGCACTACTAGAAATTGGCGATTTAGAATTTCTAACGAATGTTGGGACATTGTAACTAGACTCTTTACGGAATCTAGAACCTGAGGTATTCTCACCCGAAGAAATAATGTCTTGTACCATTGTGATGTTGGTATTTGTCATATCAAACTTGATATACAAGTCTCTAAGACCAACCACATCGTTAGAGGCAGGAATCGCCTGCACTTCTACAATATTATTTGAAATGTTTGTAGAAACAATATTTACAGTATCTATAAGAATTTCACCGATGTCATATTTGACTGTACCGGCGTTACGTTTGATGATGTTTGGAGTGCCACCTTCGGTGTAAGTAAAGAAGAACAAACGTCCACGATTCTTATCAATTACCTCATCCGACATATAAACAACATCATTAATTCCATCAATCTTGAACCCTGTAGAAACGATGTTATAAGAGGATTCTGCGACGTGGAACTGATTTCCAAAACAAAGTTCATATTGAGCTTGTTTTCCGAGTTCAGAAATGAGATTTCTCCTCATTCGGACTCTAGTGATGTTAGAAGTGACGGATACGTCAGATCCATCAATCAAAGTTTGTGTTCTACTATACTTAAATCGACCACCAAACTTGTTAACATCAATAGAACGCGAATATTGAGTCAAAGTGCTCGAAATAATCGTTTTCAGTTGATTTACATCACTACTAAAGTTTGTGTTATAATAAACAAAGGAGTCTAATTCAACATAAAGGTACTTCAGGTCAATAAATTCGGGTACGATACCCGCAACAGCGTAACTTTTCAGTTTTTGAACTAAATCACGCTTGGTAAAGTCGGATAAAAAGTCACCATTTCTTGGTTTTGCAGAAATAAACACTTTTCCGAACCTTGGAGGAGATAATTCCTCTCCACCATACGCAGAAACAGACTCAATGTTCGGAGAAATATGTGCCAGAATGCCTTCATAGTCCGATGCGGTCACTGCTCGATACTGAGACGAGTAAATTCTTGGTGCGTAGTACTTAATCGACGAAATTGACTCAATATCGTCCCCATCTCGTGCTGGTTCGTTTGTTGTAACCAGAGAAACTGCGGATGGATCAATACTTCCACCGTCTTGATTGACTAAACGACCGATAAAACTGAATTGTGACGCTCCATTTCCTTCACGACCTGATGTCGTCACATAAGTTGCAGAAACATAATTATTATTTGACAGTTTTCTACCAATAATTCCGTCACCAAACAGAATTTCGTACCTTTCATCCTCAATTTCTTGCAATAAGTAAGAAGAAGAGGTCGAAGTTATGCCAATAATGTTATCAATACCATTATAAGTGACTGCTACGTTCGCATTTTCGTCAGTTTTGACCTTAACTTGAAGAGTATCGGTATCAATGAACGAATTATTCAGAATATATCGTTGATTATAGAGACTAGAGTCTGTCGTGAAGTTCTGAGTGACGAATAATCCCTCATAAATCTCAACATTTTCAAATCTTGCGACACCATCAACAACATTTACCGTGATGTCTTCCGGAAGAGAGAAAATATAACTTGTATTTGCTGCAGAACCGTTACAAACCAGACCAGCTTTTAACGTGGCTGTAACAGTTTCGGTTAATCCACTCAAACTAAACGATACTCTTGATCTTGCAGCGCGTCTAGAACGTGGAACATAACCAATATTACGTGCTAGAGATACGACATTTTCTCTTAATGTCGCAGAATCGAGAAAACTTTCATTCGCCGCCATGTTTGTGTTGTAGGCGGTGATGTATGTGTTATATGCTAACGCATCAATCAACACTGAAAGGTTGGACCCTTCAAAATCATAATCAGTAAAAGTCGTGTTCGACCTCAGATAGTCTCTGATGGACTCTTTTATCTGATCAAAATCTAAATTTACGTATTGACCGAAAGCCATTATACTCTAGCCGGGAAAAGAAGAACCTCTACTCCTTGAGTAGGAACAGGAAGACCAACGATATCGTATTCAATCGTTGCATACATGTCGTTACTGTCAGCATCAATCGTGACAGTAACGTTCAAATTATCAACTCTTGGTTCAAAATTGTTGATTGATGTGGTAATTTGTTCTTTCAAACCCACAGCTTCAACTGATGTATTCAAGTTAAACAGGGAATCATTAATATTTGTACCAAAATATGGTGCAAATGCTTTTTCACCAACCAGTGTCAGAACGATATTTTGTACTGAACGTTTGATTGCATCTTCGTTTTTTAACGAAATGATGTCATTCGTCACTGGATGACGTTTAAAGGACAAACTAATGTCCTTAAATGCCCTTGAAATACCTGCCACGGATACGAATCTGGTCTAACCTCTTTATATTTAGTCAGAAATTAGAGCACTTGTTTACCTTCTGAACTATCATCCTGGTCAACTCGTTCCAGGAGTTCATTATTCTTCTTATTTTTTGTTGTTTTCTTCAACATGTCATCATTATAGACCTCTTGAATTAGCTTTTGATACTGATCATTCGCTAAATTATCGAGAAAATCATTGGTCGGTGTCATTGTTTTCTTCCTCTTGACGTTCTTTTGATGTTTTCCAGAAATATTCATCTTCACGACCCATACCGAGACGATCAAATCCATTCTCAACTTGATAATATTGAGTTGATACCTTGAAATCAGGCATCTTTGGTGTCTCTGGTGTCAAACTGTTATCATAGATACGCAATCGATTGTTTGGATAGAGTGCGTATTGACCATTCTCAAGTTCAATTAGATTATGTGATTTGTGTTCTGCAGGATTTTCACTAGTTGCATAGTCCACATAATCCGGATCATGATGATAATTGTCTATCGTACAAATGTACGTGCCTTTGACATTACCATGATCTCTTGTATAACACTCAAAGTCCATACTACCGATGAACTTCTTGTCCACTGAAACGACGCCGTAATCCATACAATTCCAGAATTGTAGGTTAGGTAAGGTCATATCAGGTGAAGGGATCTCAGGGTCCGCCACAAACGCGCTGATGGGGAGTTTATCGTACATTGCTGCATACTCTGGTAAGTATGTCTCAAAATAAAAAGCGCGCCCAGGAATCGATTTAACCGATACCCAGACGCCCTTTACGAATTCTCCATGACCAGACTGATGATCCGTCAAATACTCTTTACGGACCCAGACTTCCATTGAAGGAAGATTTGCAATCAAACAAGCCATATAAAGTTTTATGTCTTCTTCTATTTAACTATGATTACTTACCTTGACCACGATATGGTTTTTTGGCTTTATTGCGAGATGTCGCGCTATACAGTGTATGTTTACCATGACCTTGCCGAGTTTTTTTCGGTTTGCCCTCAATAAACACTCCACCACTCAGACCAACTTTAGACTTTGCCATCAGGACTCACTCTCCGCTAATACATCAATGACTGTTACTTTATCAGGATCGATCGCACCTTTACGACCTTCATCAAACCATGCAGAAAGTTTTTGCAGTGCTTCAAACTTTCCTTCCTCACTCAGAAGGGTCGAGAGTTCCCGCCCTTCATAGACTAACTTGAAACGTTTCTCAGACATCAGATAATCCTCGTCTTTTCGTGACCGACTCTGATCCGTGGGTCGCACCATGTCACGATACCTTCTTTCTTTGCATCGAGACAGAAACTTACATCCTCACCACACATATCTTGGACATTCCCTGATTCGAACACCTGCATCTTTGGTGCAAACCATGGATACTCCAATCGTTCAAAGACACCGTGTTTGATCAGTACCCATCCAAAACCTGTGTAGTCTACAGTGAATGGTTTCTTCTTACGACTGATACTCTCCACTGTCTCATGATTCATGACTCCGCCATTCTTTGCAAAGTCATCCTCATCTAACCAGTGTGCAACAGATGTCGTGTGTCCATCCTCAGTTGCATACCATCCAGCAACAATCTCTTTCTCTTCTCCCTCTGCAGGAATTGCAAGATCCACCAATTGCCAAAACTTTTCGGTGTCAAATACAATATCACTATCAATCCACAATTGATAATCATACTTCAATTTACCATCCCAAGGAATTTGGTTCGGTCCCCTCAGAACATTCGCTCCGAGTACTTTGCATCGTGCAAAGTTTACCATTGAACTATAATCTTGGGAAATCTGAATCTGTGTGCCGTTCTGTACAAGATCAAATGCAAGTTGTACAAAATTTTTCAGAAAGATATAAGAGCACCCACGACCAGGTAGGCAGAATACAATACTCTTACCTTTGACTCGTTCCTTGATCGCGTCGTAATCCCACTCTTCTTTCGTTTCAGTCTCTTTTGGAATAACTTTGAATCCTTTAGCCATAATTACGTGAAGGTTACCTTTACATCATACTGCAATATTTAGTTTTTGTCTACCGACCTCCGTTGTTTGGTATCCCGTACTCAGAGAGATTATAGTTTGACCTTCGACCAATCTTAGAGGTCCTCGGGGCAAATGTAGACTGTGTGTAGTTAAGTGCTAGAAGACCTAATACGATCCTGGCCAGAGTTTTCATGGGGCAAAAATTTTTTAAATGGAAGTAAATAACGAGCGCGTTTTTGGTTCGTTGTAGGTTAGGGAAGTTAGCGTTTTTTGATACGCGCTTCGCGCTTACATAAACACCCCCGTAAAACCCTGTCAAACTGACCCAAACTGTGTCCTCCCTAAGTGTCATAAACTCAGGGAGGGTTTGTGTTAGTCAGACCTCAAAGATATTCTGGTGAACACCAGATCTCTTCTCCAGATTTTCTAAGTGCAGGAGTGAGTTGAATAGTGACACATTCCTCCTTGAAGTCTTCAGGTGTTCCGCTATACTTAAGAACGTTTGCAAACTTAATACGTGAGAGGACAGGATCTCCGTTGCGGTACACTTTAGTTTTTCCTCGAAAGGTTAACTGAAACGTTCCACGTTTGATAACAGGATCGTAAACCAACATGTGAGTGTGATGTGTTCGACCCTTATACAATACACGAAAACAGAATCAAAAACGAAAGGGTGTGACACTTATTCAAATGGGCGAAAGGTAGGACTGTTTGCCATCACGAACTGCCCATGGTAGAGTGTTAATAACTGCTCAACCTGATGTCTTGAAATAAGCGGAACGGTTACCCTCTACAGCGCTCGCAGTGGCATAAGTGGCGTGCCCAGTGTATGCTTGCCCACGGCGGTTAGTGTTAGTACGAACTCCCTTTGTACTGCTCATAAGCAACTCAGAGCGGCGCGCCCTGCGTGGTTTTAGCACTGTCATTTTCACCTGCTTTCCAGCAGCGTTCAGTTCCTCTGCAATTTGCATCAGGTTCTGGGTGGAGGTTTGCATTGCTTTGCGTTCCTTTGACTCTTTAATAATACACGAAAAGGACTGCTCTGGCACTAATAACGGACGGTTCTATAAGTGTCTCAGAGGTGCTCTGAGGATTGCCAGATCTGGGTGGGGTGGTTTATAATGGGCGGCGGCACGATAGCGTGCGCGCTAAGACAACAAGACCCCGGCACATTTCATAAGACTTTAACACGAATTGAAAGGGAGTTAAATCATACTTTTGGATACTATCCAGAGAATGATTATCAATAACAATAAAACGCTCGCTTACATTTTTTTAAACGTTTTTTAATTGATTTACATACATTTTACCCTATTTTTCGGGTAAAAGCAACTATTTCAACAGTTCTGGATAACATTCCTCAACCTCTTCAATCAGTTCCGGAACGCTATACTTATCAAGATTTTCGTTAATCGTATCATATACAAATGCGTACATACTTTTATGATCCATGCCATCAATTAGTTCCTTAATATAGTCATCTTGGAGTTTATCACGATCGATGATGTTGTCCATGGTTTCAGTCATTGTGATTGTGTGGTTAGGGTGAAAGAATGGCATAATTATGCGAAGACGTATCCATTAGTGAAATCATCTACGTTGTAAACTTTAGACTGTCCTGCTTGACCAATAAAGCGACGAACATACCAGACAAAATTTTTCTGAAATACTCCTTCACCAGTAACACAAAACTCATCACATAAAGCGTTGAGTCTGCTCTTGGTTGTATTAGACTGCCAACCGCCATCGAAGATTGTCACATCGTTATCTGTAACCTCAGCGATAAGATTGTTGTGAAGGTAGACTTGAGTCACAACGCACTCCTTATCATCATTGAAAAAATTGATAGTGTGAGTGTTGCCAGACTTCCAATCCTTTTCGGACTTGATAGCAGCAATCATTTGTGATTCGATCTTACGCATGATGAGTGAGGTTGTGAAGAATTGGTGTGAGTGAAAAAAGGAAGAATCAGCGTAGTTTTAAATATCCGTGCTCAACTAATAAGTCGATGAACTTAATGCATTGGTTTCCAGTTTCCATTTGTGAGAGGTGCTTAAGCAGAGTGGATCTTGTCATACTCGGTTTGAGGTGTGTTCCTTTGACTCTTTAATAATACACGAAAACGAACCCTGTGGCGGGTTCAGTAGACAGATAGCAGACCGTCACAGGTCCGCCATCATTTCCTCCATTTCGGCACTATTGATGGCAGAGTCGTTCCATGCCACACCGTCGCCAGTCGTTTCAAGATGACGACCGATCTGCCCATTCATCATGCAGCGAACGAACTTCGTCCAAGGTGTGTCGCCTTCGTTCACATACTCAACGCATGCCTTAGCGGTGTTGTAGAGAAACTCATCGTTCTGGATCCACAGAGCAGCGTTCCAGGTTTCGTAGTTTGCCCAACCATTCATGATGTTGCTCCGTTTGTTTGCTTGTGTGTATTGTAGACCGTAGGGGGATCAGTGGCGATCACTGATGGACCAGTTCCCCCACTGTCCAGCAGGTTCCAGTCCAGCACGTACACGTTCACGATAGGCGGTCTCTGTTGCCATCTGACGTTTGATGCTCTCCATTGCTGCCATCATGACAGGTGAAGGATTAACAGAGGTCAGGAACATACCGTCAGCAGAGCGGGTGAGTTTGGTGGTTTTGTTCATATGTCTACAATACACGGAAACGAACCCTGTGGCGAGTTAGTGTGACACTTATCCCAGTGTCACATCCGGTCCATGCTACGTTGGATTGTTTCGTTACGTTCTTTCATGATGCTCATCATGTCAGAATCGAGCAGGTCAATGAGAAGATTAGCACCTAACAAAATGACAATGGCAGAAAGAAAAATACGCATGAGTTTCAGTTAAGAATGTGTTCGTAATCGGTAGTTTTCATCATCAAAATAAATTGGTCCAGCGTTCGTGTTGTATTTTGCTGATTCTGCCGTCACTGAGTAAACTATCACAAACACGACAGAAAACCTCAAATTTTTCTATTCTGTCCATGTTAGGATCAACTCCGTTGGCAGTTTCACCGACAACCTTAAGTAAGTTGATTTTTAACATGATCACTCACCCTCGGTTTCAGTTAGTTTGAAAATTGCGGAGATCTTATCACAAACCGCAAAATATGCACGGTCTTCAGTGTCATCCTCACCGAGGTGATCTTGATACTCACTCAACGCACGATCAATGACACTCCACTCCGAATCAGTGAACAAACCTTTGTAAATTGTTGCAGACATTTCTTGTGAGGTCATTTTGAGTTTTGTTCCTTTGACTCTTTAATAATACACGAAAACGGGATCAGATCAACCGATGATGGACACCTTACAGACCGTCACATTCCGTTCAGAAATTCGTGAAGTGCTTCATCATACTCCTGCTGGGTTTCATACACTCTCCCATGAATGTTCAACGGAAAAGTTTTATCAATCCCAGCAACTGCAACGGTTTCACAATCAGCACGATCATAACCCATTGATACCAAATTTTCGACGTAGGGGTTGTTGTGAATTTCCATAAGTTCTTTATCAGATTGGAGAGCGAAAGTGCAAGGGTCAGTGAACATCATCAACCTCCGAACATTTCATCGAACAGGTTATCAGCGTTCTTCGCTCTTTCTTCCCATTCTGTCATCTCTGCGTGGCGATCGAGTTGATCACGCATTGAAACTAGTGCTTGTTGTTTAGCACGAAGTTTGTCAATTTCGACGTTGAGGTAGTGCAACTCGTTGTTAATCTGACAGCGGTCCATGTCATCAACTGTTGGCATGTCGTAGATTGTGTTGTTGATTTTGCGAGGTTGAAGTTTGATCATGTGTTAATAATACACGAAACCCACCACATTGGCGGAATTGGTGGACACTTCACGGACTGTCCACCCCTACTCCAAGACGAACGCTCGGACGTGGTAAGCGTGGGGAATCATTCGCTTCATCAATTCTTCACCTTCTGCTGAGTTAGTAACACTTTCTGGCAGACAGATAACCTCATCTGCTTGACGTGGATGCCCTGGAGATTCTAACCAGATCTCTCCGAAAAATTTTTTGTTCATCATCATCACAGTGCAAATTCTTGAATGTAGTAATCAACTGTGATTTCGTACTTTGCTGCTTCTTCCTCGATGATTTCCATCAAAAGTTCATCTTTCATGATCTCTTGAATTTGCTTCTCAGTCATGACGAAATCCTTGATCTTCTTTAAAATACCACGAAAAAACGTCCGTGGCGGAAATTATGGACACTTAGATTAGTGTCACACGATCACTACCACGAACGCGGATCTGTGATCAATATATTACCAGTCGTCGGTGAGATCTTCGACATGCACGCTCAAACTCTCTTGACCTTCGATGTCAAATAGTTTGTCCCAGTTGATGTTATATGGATCGAAATCATCCAAAACATCAAATTCAAGTGTGACCCGAAACTTTGATTTTTGTGGAATTGCTTGAGCGTACATCGTAAGATCTCGTAGGGGTTGGTGAACTTAAGTATGATACTCTCTCTGAGGACTCATGTCAAGTCTCAATAGAGTATTTATATCTCGTAGCGCGATTATTCATTCTCGCGCCACGAACGTCGCATACGTTGATAATCAGGATCGTATGCTGCTTTATCTCGTACTACCTTGAAGATCTGCGCTGATCTCGCTTTGACATTCGTGAGGCAATCTTCCTCACAGGGAGATATACTCCCATTTTTTGCATATTTGCGTCCCGAAGAGTGATTGGCGTAGCGTCTGGCACGAGTGAATCCCATCTCAAGGAATTTTCTTGCCATGTCCATACCAATGAAATCATCCCGTTGTTTATACTCACAGAACATTGAGTATATTTTATCAGAAGATTTAGTAGATGTTTCTTCATCTACAAATCTCCAATGAGAGCAAATGTCGTGAGTGTAAGGGCGTACCAATAACACTCCTTGCTCTCCCCTTCCAATACGATAAAGTTTGCGAGTTTCTGGATCTGTAAAATCAAGTTGTTTGTAATCCAGTTCATAGTCAAACTCTTTCATTTAATCAAAGACGGGAGAAATACGATGGCGCCATTCATACAAATGGTCTATGTTGTTTCCATAATAACCCATGTGCATGTAGATGCAATCAATGTAACGTAAATCATCATGATCTGCATAATACGTAAAGACATCACAGTATTCTACAATTTCTTGTGGAACTTCTACCTGTTTGTAATCATAATCAATTATCATTTTCCTCTCTGTGTTTCCTCCACAACTCAGCAACCATATCAACTGGTTCTGTAGTTCGTTTGTGAATGTCCTCCTTGTGATTTAACCACTTGTCGATTGCTTCCTGTGTAGGAACAACAATTCTAACAGCGGTTCCCTCTTCTCCAAACTCTTTGTTCATATCAATGTATGTTTGAGGAGTAATTTTCATTGATCCGGAACTGTGATGATGTATTTTGTAGAAGTTTCACCTCGGGAGTTAACACATCGAACACAATGCCATGATCCATTAGTTAGTTTTGACACACTATCCAATAGATTTCTAGCAATAATCCAGTTAGTTTGTTTTCTCCAATCACTCATTTTTGTCCTGTTTGATTCTTGGATGTGGAGCATACAATGGTCCCGGATAGTTACCAGCAAACTTTGGTTTATTCAGTTTTTTTAGAGCTTCGACAACTTCGGGTGTTTCCTCCCACTCCCAAGTATCACCACCTTTCGAAATAGATTGTTTTTTCATAGTTTCATCATACATCAGGTCATAGAGAAATTGTTTAATAAGAGACATGATTCAAACTGCCATTGGAGTGTACTCGGAGCGTGGCATCTGATCAAGGTGGTAACCTGTGACCTCAGCACCGTTAGCGATACGCTCTGCCCACTCATTCTTAGCAGTGAGCATGGTGATAGTGCTGTAAGACTTCTGACCGTTAACATTGAACACGACACGCTTTTGGAAACGCTTGACAACAGTGCCAGACTCCTCAGCGATGAATGCTTCGGGGAAGTAGTCAACTGTGGTGATGGTGTTGGTGAGTTGCATTGGGGTGTTCTTCTCAACAAGTACAATATAGACCCTTTGGCGGTCCTTGGCGAGGGGTCTGAGACAGTTCTAGAAGTGTCCTACCGGCTGTCCACGCAACGCAATTGGTGCCAATGTTGAGGGAAACAAAGGACACAACAATGAACCTTTTTATGAAAATTCACAAAACTATCAGATTTATCTTTCACACTTATTTCAATCGTGACGTATTGATCACAAACGAAATAGACCCATCCCTCGAGCACATGACCGAGGGAATCTTTCCAGATGACATAATCATCTATTTGTGGATTATAACCAACGGTCATTACTTAAAGTCCATGCCGTAACTTCAGCAATCCGTTCCCGCACTGATTTAGCGGGAGTCCATCCAATAGACTTCATTTTACCTCCATCAAGAGCATAGCGAAGATCATGACCAGGACGAGAAGAGTGGAAATCAACTAGTTCATAGTTTAGTTCACGATCTTGTGAATCTGCAATGATCTGAGCGAGTTCCAAGTTGTTCAATTCCTCAGCACCAACAATGTTGAACTTAGGGCATTTGGCACCACCATAGTTCTCCTCCATGACGTTTTTCCCAAGAAGGAACAACACAGCAGACGCAACATCATCCGCATGAATGTAATGACGAGACCCAGGAATTGTGCGAGTGTTGTCACTATGAATCGTGACACGATCACCATCACGAATGCGACGAATACACATAGGAATGTATTTCTCAGGGTGTTGACGTTCCCCGAACACATTCATTGTGTGAGTGATGTAAATTGGCATACCATAAGTGTTCTGATATGCTACCGCAAGTTCCTCACCTCCAGCTTTAGTGGCACTGTAAGGATTGGTGGAATTGTAGCGATCGTTCTCTTTATACTTAATTCCATTTGGCGCAGGACCAAATACCTCATCAGTGCTGAAATACAGGAATCTTTCAAGATTATCCTGAGATCTTGCAAACTCAAGAATATTACATGTGCCAACCACATTATCCATGACAAATTCCATGGGATAATCGATACTGCGATCCACATGAGATCCAGCAGCAAGGTGCAGAACATAGTCTACTTTACCAATCTCACGACGGACAAGTGGGTTCAGTTCAGCTTTAAGATCGTGGAAGACTACACGAACACGCTTACGTTGTTCTGGTGTGCAATCATGCAGGAGAATGTCATTCAGACGATTCAGATTACCACTGTAATCCAGTCGATCAAGAGTGACAATATTCCAATCAGTTTCTTTCAGAATACGGGAAATGAGGTGGTGGGCAATGAACCCAGCACCTCCAGTGATAAGAGCAGTCTTCATTTTAGAGTTTCAGAGATATATTCAACGAAGATCCATTCATCAGGTTCTTCAGTATCGACCACGAACTCTTCCCAGAGAGCGTGCGAATCATCAAATTGGTCTTTGTCTACGAGTTCTTCCATACGTTCCATATAGAAGTTCTCAACATGTTCAATGCACTCATAGTGCATCTCAGTTTTATCAATCATAAAAAGCACACTCCAAAGGACTGAGATTGATGGTCATAGCAGTATAGGGTCTTGTCGATGAGATGTCAACCACCGCCCCTATTTTTTTACTGTTGATGGGTGCGTGGTATTGTCGTTTCTTGGTGTTGTAAAATCCCCAGATAGTTTTTGCAGCAATACCACCGTTGTAATTGAATTTAGAATGATTGCAGCACCAAATACCAAGAACATCACGTTTAAACGGCACAACATCGTAAGTGTAGTTTTTAGGCGGATCATGTGGAAAATCTTCAGGTAAGTTCATTTCGGAATACTAACAACTTGTGGATCTTTGTCATTGAAACTATTCATATCAATGCAGACCCAGGTATATTCATCGCAAACTTTGCGATAGACATAGTGATACTCTTCTCCACGTTCCTTGTTAGCATATGCACCAAGGTTACGATCAAGACGCGGAGGGCATTCTTCACCACGCGCAGAATAGTATTGAGGACCCCATTCTGCTTTCTTATCCATCGTGCCATCAGAATTGCGGAAGCAGTCATCAGTCCAGCAGACTGACATATCACCACCGTCAATCAGTTCTGCTACTTTCTCCTTTGTATTGTAGTGCGTTTCAAGTGTCCTGCCCAACCAAGAAGGATAACCGTCCCAATGATGATAAACAGAAAGAATTGAGTCATCTGAGAGTTGAAGTCCGATGCGTGAACGTGTGCCCATTATGTAGAAGAATTAGGTGAAAATGTGAGAGTGAAGATCACTCAAAAGATGGAATCTTTGCTTTTGCTTCTGCCGCATACTTTTCAGAATAAACACCAGCAATCCACTCACTTTCAAGTTGTGTTGGTTGATCACCGTATCCAATTTGTGGACCGCCATCAGTCTTCCGACCGACCCAAACGCGTTGACGGTCAGTGATGCGTGATGCTTGAGAGAGGATCATGGTGTGTTCCTTTGACTCTTTAATAATACACGAAAACGGGGGTCACTCAACCCCCAGTGTGACACCAGTCGAACTGGTCAGTCACTCAATTTTCCGCCGCGTCTGCGTTGACCGGGGGAATCAATAAGTTTATTAACATAATCGTCCACAATTTCAGAACTCTTTAGACTCTGCACCATATATTCGGCAAAGTCTTCCATTTTGTCAGGGTGAATTGCTGTAATGTCTGTCTCTTCGACAGCAAGTTTTATTGATTCAATTTCCTGATCGGAGAGTTGTTTTTTGCGGTCGAAGCTCATTTGTCTGTCAATGGTGTGAGTGGTTCAATCTTTTCCATTTCTTCCCATACTTTTTTAAAAGTATCGGAATCCCAGGTGTCTTGTGATTCTGGAGTATCCCAGAAATCCTCCCAATCTTTAGGAGAGTCCGTAACATCTTTTATACACTCTTCTCTATCAACTTTGATCTCATCAACGTAACATTCAACTTTATTAGCATCTATCATTCTTAAACTCCTTACGACACTTCTTTAGTTCTTTAAGTTCGGTTTTAATCATTTGGTAAGCGTCTTCTGGACTGATACGCCTACTCATCTCCATTGCAATAGTAAACTCCACTCTGGTGCCAAAGTGTTTCAATGCCTCTTCAAAGCAGTTTAACTCTTCATACATTAGTACCACCTCTTTGTTTTAAGATATTCGAGAACATCTTCACGAACATCCATCAATTCATGATAACACTTTTGATTGTGAGCGCAAGATCTTAATGTAGGATCTGGTTCAATGACAGATTCGATGAAAATGTCAAGTCCTCGATTCCATTTGTCTTTCTTAGATTCGCCGGCAGGAATAGTGTTTTGATCTTTCATGAGATAAAGCGATTGGTACTATTTAATGTCACCGACGAACGGTGGAGATTGCGGGTTGACCTTGGTTGAACACGGTATCAACAACTGCCTGAACGGATCTGGCAGTGCTGATGCCCACTCTATCATAAACAGGGACACAGACAAGCCCAAACGTCTTCTGGCGGTCGCCTAGACGGATCACCCGACCGATAGACTGACTGATACCAATGTAATCCATGTTTCGCATGAACAACACAGCTTCTAGTCCCTTGACATTCATACCCTCAGACAGGATAGAGTGGTGAATAACCACAAATTTCTTGGAAGAATCCTGACCCCAAGTGTTCAAGGTGTCGAAGAACTCTCCACGACTGACTTTCTCACCGTCAATGATTGCACCAGTCTTAGATGTGATCACCATCCAAGAATAACCACGGTCGAACAACTTAGAACAGAACAAAGATTCCTGAATAAGGTTGATGATCTGTTTGGTAGAACGTGCAGCAATCAGTATTTTGTTGAGAGAGTTGCTATCAATGGTGTCCAACAAATTCTTACAATCAGACTGTTTGAAATCACCCTGAGGCAACTCCTGAACCACAACCTTAGGTGGCAAGATGTAACCCTCGTCAACCAGTTTGGGTGCGGGAACATTGCAAATCACCTGCCCATAGACAGCACCATCATTCATTCCTGGTTTGAAGATGGTAAGAGAATGCTTAGGAGTAGCAGTAAAAAAGTAGCAACGATCAGCATCGTCAGAGAAGAACTCAGTAGCAGGGAAGAAGTTACGTTTGACGGAATTGTGTGCTTCGTCGAAGTAAATTGTATTGACTGAGATACCCGACTCCTGAACACGTCGCAGGGAATTGTAGGTAGTAAAGATAATACGATTACGTTTCCAAGTTTGCACCGCCCAGTCGTAGATATAGTCTGATTTAGTGGTAGATTCGTGATGAGTTTCTCCACTGTGAACATGAAGAACACGCACCATAGGATCAGTGATGTGCTCTAGAAACTCAGATGAAAGTTGTTCCGCGAGAAGAATACGAGGAGCAACAACAACAATAGTCTGAGGAATATCACCACTGAACAGACGCAAAGCATCAGTGATCATGGTGAGAGTCTTGCCACCACCAGTGGGCACGATGATTTGACCCTTGGAGTGAGTCAACATCGCGTCACATGCACTTTGTTGATGGGGACGAAGTTGCATAACCTTCTGTCGATGAATATATGATATAACAAAAAAGGGGACTCGGCGAGCCCCCTATGACAGTTATTCAAGTGGTTATCAGGAGATTGGGTTTCGACCCAGTTTCAGGTTGTCCTCAGTCTCCTGAATGGCACAGTTCTCATCATCATGTGTACTGCCACCATCAGCGTGAGGTGTAATGTGTCCACCTTGATAGACGCTGGGATCGAAGAGTTTACCCTTCTCGATCTCCTTACCTTCAGGAGTAACCCAGTCCTGGCGTACAGCGGCAACAAACTTCTGTTCCTTCGTGAAAGAACGACGGTTGTCCAGTTGTGTGCAATAGGACTCGGGTTTCCAAGTGCGAGTGATAATCTCACGACGCAACTTGTTGAAGTTCGCCTCACGAGATCTCATGAGTTCCTTATAAGTCTTCCAACTCCCGTTGGCGTAACTGTAAGTATCAGAGTCAGTGAGTCGAGCAGCATGGGTCTTCATGTAGTCATCAATGAATCCTATAGGATTACTGATGTTGAAGTTGTTGTCCTTCAGATCCTTCATAACAGAGAAGAGGTCAAGAACACAGTTCTTGTTGGGAAGAGCATCAAGATTGTCACCCATGAATGTGATGAAAGACTTGAAGTCTGATGCAAACTTGCCAATGAGTTGGTCCTCAGTTGACCCGCACTCATAAGCAGACCACATGGACTTGTCGGAAATAGTAACACTCAGTCCATGGAAGTAGATGAGAGCAAGTCCAGCGATGAAGTCATCAACCTTACGACGATTGATGTCATTGGGTTTGAAGAACTTCTTCAATGTGCCCTCGTATGTAGTAGCAAGGTCACGGATAGTATTACAGAAGTCAGAGATAACAGCGTTACGCTTCTCAGGACCGTTGAGAGAGATACCATCATTCATACGAATGAAGAGTTGAGAGAGTTGGCTGCGAGTAGCAACACTGATGACCTCAACAGTCACCACAGCATTCAAGAATGCTTTAAGAACTACATTAGGGAGAGTTTCGTAGGTGTCATTCTGACCCTCAATGATCTCAATAACTTGACCACAAATCTCATAAAAACCTGATTGAATACCAAACTCATTGCGAATAAACTGGGAGAGAGTGGTTACACGGTTGTTGGAATCGATGTTCAGAAAATCAATACCGCGACCCTTCCAGAGTTTATAATACTGTTTGTCCGCGGCAATCTTCGAAGTAATCTTGCAAGCGTCTGTAGAGGCAAGGATGAACTTGGAGGGTGCCATACCCAGAATCACTGAAGTGACGTATGATTTCTTATTGTCAAGAGACCAGCGAACTCGGGATTGGAAGGAGTAATCAGCACGGGTCTTGGTTGCCATGTCTGACATGAAAGACTCGACCGAGTACTTGTAGAAATCCGATTGAATCGGAAAGAAAGCAATTGATTTAGTTGACATTTTACCTTTTTTAGTAGGACTAGGTGGGTGTGACTTAGAGCAACCATACAGAGGTCGGTCATCCATCAACAAGGTCAATATACACTGGTCAGAGGTGGGTGGCAACACCCTGACCTATTTGATTTTCTTATGAATGAAGTTGACCGCACTTTTATGATCGCGGGAGACCTTCACCCAGTTGCCATTATTGATGATCGCAAGTTTTTTTGATCCTGCGATAGGAATGGCAGCCCACATTCCATCCTTTGTAACATAAGGTCTAGTGTAAGGTTTGGGATTTAAAATACTATCCCATCGATTCATCTCACTGTAGTTCATACTCACGAAACAATACGTTTTCTAATTCATGAGCCTCAATCTCATGAGGTTGATCCTCGTAATCGTAATTGTCCACGGGTTCTAGAGAATAACACAATTTACCGTAACGATGTCGCAAGTCACCACGAATCCACTGTGTAACATGCACCAATTCATGGAATAGAGTTATGAGATACAACTCTCGATCCATATTTGCTTGCAGTTCAATGAGAAAATGTCGGGGACGATAACAGTCACCCACAACATCGCAGTAACCTACAACTCTATCACGTTTCAGTCCTTTGTGTTCAATCTCGACTAAAATCTTGTGACGTGGAAAATACTTTTTCAAAAACCAAGAGGTAGCATCCTCACAGAGCTTTTTAGAATAACCGTATCCAGAATGACAGATGCTAGACATGTACCCCAGTGAAGAAACCAAATAAAAGATGAAACAAAGACTAGCTTTTCTTTCGCTGTCATGGAGGAACGCGACTCCATCTAAAGTACCACCCTTGGCAACCCTTGGCAAGGGGCTTGACAGGACTCAGTTCCATGAGTAGGATCAACTCTGTTACGGTTGATAGAAACCAGCTCTATGAAGTTCAAGGTAAATTACATGAAACCAAAGAAAAAAGGTTACTACTCACAACAAGTAGCAACCTTTTATGATGAACGTGATGCTTTGAACTGGGAACATCACATTCGTAAGAATGGATGCAAAGAAATTACATTGAGAGTTGATTTCTCGTAATTAATCTGCAGGATCTGCCGTGTTACCTTCAGCGACCCATTGAAGGTATTCATCGTAGTCACTATTGTCTTCACAAAAAGGAATATTACGAATAATGTTGGTATCGTCAGTACGAATAATTGAAACTAATTCACCAAGAATATTTTTATGTAGTTTGTAATTAATAGACATAATTTAATCTCCTAAATTTGTAATTAAATTTCCGCGTTAAATGCTAACCGTCCGCCTGACTCATCGTTTAATCTAAACCAACCGGCATTTCCTTGAGTCATACTAAGACTACCTCTTTCAATTGTGTGGGCATTTTCACTTGCCTCTTGCGTATTAAAGCTGTTAAAATTGGCGCTTGAACCACCTATAAAAATACGGTAAGCATTAGCAACATCGGCAACTTCTAAAGTTGGTACTGCTCGCATTGTAACGGGAAAATGAACAACACCAAAAGCAGCGGAGGTGGTATAAGCAGAGGCTTGAGAGATGGATTTTTGAACACCGCTGGCCGTATATGCCGCATGAAGGTAGTAATACCTTTGGCACTTAGCCAGCATATCAGCATAACTACGATGTTCAAAAGGTGTGGATTTGGAACCAACCTCTAGCTGGATTCCAGTAAGGTCAAAAGTTGCATTAGCTGTATTTCCCCAATTTTGTGCATAGTCTGGAAAATAACTACCACCACTTAAAGAGAACCAAGTGTTATTGGACACGCTTCCACCTGTATGTTGCGTTCCATAATGTGCAACAATAACTATTCCAAGTCCAGAATTAACGTTATTATCAAAAACTAAACTTGCATGACCTGGAATTGTATGCGTGACTTTAGTCCACGTATCCGCAGCTACGGTAAAGGCTCTATTAAAGAAGAAACTACCAACATCATCCGCACGATACTGAACGTTATAAGTACCAGCAAGACTAGATCTAACCCAGAAAGAACAGGACAATGAACGATTTGAGTCTTTGTATTTCCACCCAGATCGTGCAATGTCTTGTGCCTCCAAATGCGTTTGCATTTGAATATAAGCACTAGTGTTACTGGACGTGCTAGTTACTTGTAATCTATATGCGTATCTAAAACCTTCATCATACGGATCTCCAGAAGTTAAAGCAAGTTGAGATTGTGTTCCAGCAGTTTGGCTAAAAGTAGACTTCCAACGATCAACAGTAGCATAAGTGTTACTTGTGGCACTAGTTGCTCTTTGGGCTACTTGAAAATCGCCATTAATTATGAGGTTGCGATTACTTAACGGACCAGAATCAGGATATTGAACATCATTAACTTTGAGACTGCTAGAAGTAATAGAAGTTCCAGTACCAACATTAAAAGTACCAATTACTGAGGCACCAACACCAGTGGTTTCAAATTTCTTATTGCCGTTATAATAAAGATCTACTGTTCCACCGGAGACAAAGTTAGCAAAATTGGCAAATGAGTTTGCAGCATCTCTGAAACCAATTTGATCTGATGCTCTTATGAAAAGACCACCAGTTCCTCCATCATCAATAAATGAATTGCTACCATCATGATAAATCTCTAAGTCACCACTAGCACCAAACTTTAATTTATCACTATCGCCCAGATTAACATGAGTTGCAAATGTTGTTTCACCAGTTACATTTAATGTTCCACCAACAGTAGCATTACCACTTAATGTGGAAGTGCCCGTTACACCCAAGGTGCCACCAATAGTAGCATTACCTGTAGCACTGAATGTTGTAACAATACCTGTGGTCGCTTTTAGTGTTGCAACGGTTGCAATACCAGTAAAATCTACACCAGTGGGAGATAGTGTAATCGTTCCTACACCAGTGCGACTGTTTATTTTATTGACTCTAATTTCTGAAGCCATTTGGGTTCACTATCCCCCGATGTTTCTAGTTATTTATCAGGCAGGTTTATTAGCAATCAGATGTGCTTTATATGCATCTTTGACTGATTGAGTCCATGCTGCATTGCAGATTGCCTGAACATCAGCATCTTCACCACTGATGTCAGTATCAACCAGGTTATCACTCTCATCAAGTACTCCACATGTGAGTGCATGACGATGGAATGAACGTGTAAGTTCTACACCATCTTTCTCGATGATGGTTGCTTTACGTACTTGTACTGCTTTGTATGTACCAACGACTTCAATTTTGTCGTTTTCAAATCTTTCAGTAAGTGCCATTAGGATTGTCCTCCGAACTAAACAGGTTTAGGCGTATTATTTATTCTGTTGTTTGATACATGATATCACAAGCAAATGATGTGTTATCTGCAATATCACTTGCGCTCAAATTGGTTTGAGTCCCATTGTCGAAATTCATCCAATAGAATCTTAAATGTGACTCACTAACCTGAATTCTGGTGCCAAGATAGTAGTATCCACTTTTCGAGATATACTGCATGTATCCAAAGTTAGAAGACGAGTTTTCAACTGCACTACTACCTGATTGAATATCACCAGCAGCAAAGGGGAGGTTACGAACATTAACAGCCCCGCTGCCACTCCCTTTATCAGTTAACTCAAGTCGCACATGCAAATATACCAACCGACCAATTTTTGTATAAGAACCACCATTATTTGAACCGTATGTAATACCACTTGACGAATCATTAACTGTCAGAGTGGGAGTCCAAGTGCCCTCCTCATAATCATCTAAAAGATTTGCGGCGGCATCTGTGTTTCCACCAAAAGCAACTCCAGTGCAGTAAATACTATCCCAACGTTTATTATGATGTCCAAGATCTTTTCCAGCATCAGCGCTTGGAACATAAGCAGCAGAGGTTAGTTCCGAATGAGTACCACCATTAGTTGTGAGGAATTCTAATGTATCAGCAGTTGCGTTATAGTCAAATCCACCATTAGTGGAACCACCTAGGAATACCCTAGATGAAGCCAAAACGCCACTGCTAGTGGTTTCAAATTTCTTAGAGTTGTTGTGATAAAGTTCTACAGAGCCATCATCAGTAAATTTAGCGTGAACCTCCGACTGGTGCCTTAGTTCGATTGGATGATAGTGACCATCAATGATGTTTGTAGATCCATCATGGTAAATGCGAAAATCTTGACTATCGCCAAGTTGAATTTTTTCATCATCACCTGTTCTGACCTGATCGCACTGAACCATGCCAGTTACATCAATGCCACTGCTAGTGGTTTCAAATTTCTTATTATTGTTATGGAAAAGTTCTACTGCTCCATCAGTATAACAATTAATAAATTGATTACTATTTGAGTAATTTCTCAAAGAAACACCAGTGTTTCCTCTGATGTTCAGACTTCCGGTCCCTGTATCATCAATATATGAATTAGTTCCGTCATGATAAATTTCTAAGTCACCACTAGCACCAAACTTTGCCTTATCACTATCACCAAGATTGATATGAGTTGCAAATGTTGTTTCGCCTGTTACACTTAATGTTCCACCAACAGTGCCATTACCTGTGACAGTTAGTGTTGTAACAATACCAGCGGTGATTTTGGTGCTACCACTATTATCAATACGGAATCTCTCCGTTCCATCATTAGTATGAAATGTTAACAAGTTATCACCAGCAGCCGCTGTCGTGATACTCGTAATACCAGATATACTTTTCTGATTGATGATAGTCATCTCGGGTTCACTCTCCCCCTAGTTTTAAATATTTAGACCACAACATAGTTGCCATCGATGGTCAATGTTCCACCAATGGTGACTGGTCCAGCCATGAGACCATTGAAAGCAGTGCCAATGTAATGAACACCATTCAGTCTATTGTCATGGATAACCATACCATTAGAGATATAAAGACCCTGGAAGGAGTTGCCAATCCCCGTGAGGTCATTGTCATCGACTGTAGATGTATTGATACCTACAGAAGTATTTGTGACAATACCTGCGGTTTCTGTGACAAACTTACCAGCAGATACGCCAGTCAGGAATCTACCATCACCACGAATCTCGGTAGCACTGACGATACCTGTCAGTGTAAATCCACCAACACCAGAGTATGTACCAAAGGGATCTGCTAACTTGGTTGCAGTAACTGTTCCCTCAGCAGGTGTACCGATACTGACAGCAGCACCGAGTGCAATGATAAAGATAGAGGTGGAAGCTGTAGGTGGATTCGAAAACGTAATCTGGTCATTTGTGACCGTATAAGACTCGATTGGTTCCTGAATAACACCACCTAAAGATACTAATAGAGCATTCGATGATCCTGGTGTAAATGCATTACCACCAGTGGTCAGATTGAATGTTTTAGTCGTACCATTAAAAGATGACTGTAAGTCATCAATCTTGATATAATTACCTTGCGTTAGGTCGCGACCGATGTATGGCATTTGGGTTCACTATCCCCCGATGTTTCTAGTTATTTATCAACCCTCAAGTGCAGTAACACGAGACAGTAAGTCAGCGTTCTGTGTTTCAAGAGTTTCAATCCTTGCCATAGCTTCTTGAAGTGCGACTAACGCCTTCATAGTAAGAATCGAGGACTTAACTCCTTTGGTTTTTGTGCCCAAATCATTTCCATCGATGTCTCTATCAACAGTTTCATATACAAGACCAGGACTTGTAAGTTCTAACTCTTGAGCGACTACACCCAGTTGTGTATTTGTTTCATGTCCTGTCTCTGATTTAAAGTTATACTTACGGAATCTGACAGACTTAAAGTCACTCCATTGTGATCCCGCATCAACAATATTCTCCTTCAATTTGATATCAGAGATTTGACCATAGGAGTTGTTGGTATTTTGAATATTACCATTAGCGAAGATGAAAATGCTATCAGTTCCTGATCCAGGAGTTCCTACTGTTGCTGAGTGTAATCCTCTAAAAACTGCTGCACTAGTTCCACTTGATGCTACACTACTATAGATAGTATCAACATTAGTGTTAGGAACAAGTAGGAATGCACCACCTGATGAAAATCGGGCCCGCTGTTGGGCATCAGTGGCGAGTACAAGATCTTGTGAAGCGTGTCTGTATTGAATATATCCGTCGTATTCATCAGTTCCAGAAGTTGCATCACTAAATGCAATCGTGCCATTGCTTGTTGTTCCTGTTCGAATCGTAATGCCAGCGTTTCCAGAGCTGGCAACAGTAAATGTTTCAGCACCTGCATAACCTTCAGTCGTCGTGCCAATCAACACTCGGCCAGAGTTGTCGATTCGCATGCGCTCGCTGGGAACACCAAAAACAAGCACATCCTCTGAATGGGTGAAACTTATATATCCAGCAGTATTATTGCCAGCGTCAGCAAATCTAATTTGGGAAGAAGTTTGTGCACCAATAGTTATACCTTGTTCGCCTGTACTTGTACTACCAACAACCAGATTGTCAGCACCACCGTCAGCGTAGTTAGAAGTAGTTCCTAACAACACTCGGCCAGAGCTGTCGATTCGCATGCGCTCACTGCCATTAGTTCGCGTCAACAAATGATCGCCAGCGTGGTCATATGTAAAGCCGCCAACGTATGGAGCAGTGCTGCTAGTGCCGTCTGCAAAATATAAATTAGTTCTCTTGTCTGACCCAGTTGATGCAACAGTTATTCCAGTGTGGCTTGAACTAGCGACTACAAGATTGCTTGCTTCATTGTCATAAGTGCTAGTTGTGCCAACTAGCACCCGCCCCGAGCTGTCGATTCGTAGGCGCGCCGCAGTAGACGTTGCAAATACCAAAGAGTCTGCACTATTTTGGTACTGAATATAGCCTCGATAAAAATCAGTGCCTGTTGCACCATCTCCCATCAAAATACTACAATTTCCATCATCGGCAGAAGCGAGGGCGATTTCACCATTGCCAGATCCGTGTGATCCAACCTGTAGTGCTCTAAGTGGGCTAATGGTTCCAATGCCAATATTACCACCAGAAGTTATACGAAGTCTTTCTGCTCTACTACCACTGCCTCGTGTTCCAAAGATTAAATCAGTTGCACCATCATTTGCTTCTGTGGCAGTGATTGCTGCTTCACCATTAGAACCAATAAGGAATTGCATCCCCACAGTCTTACTATCTGTGAAGTTATTGAGTTTTAATACGTGATAGTCCTGATCAAAATCAGTTCCACTATATGCTGTGCTATTTGCCTGAGATATTTGAAGTGCTCTACCTGGATTAGTCGTCCCGATACCAACTGAACCAGCAGAAGTTATACGAAGTTTTTCCGTAGTTCCACCACTACCACCTCGTGTTCTAAAGATAAATCCACAAGTATTACTACCACCAGATGCATGAGTTGCAGTGAGTTGAACATTACCAGTAGCATTAATACCCAATTCAAGTATTTCTGAAGTGGCGTCTGCACCATTTAATTGTATAATATTTCCTGAGTCTGCTCCAGGTGTTAAAATTAATTTGCCATTTGAATCTATACGAAGTCTTTCACTACCACCTGTCAAGAAACTTAGAGTATTGGATGCAGCACTATCTACGGTAGCGCCAGTTCCTACTTGAACACCTTTATCTGTAACTTCAATACCATTTCTCGCAGTAATCAGACCTACCGAATCTACGTTCGTTACATCTTCATAGGTCAGAGTACCACCAACCGAAACAGTACTAGAAAAAGACGCTGCTACACCAACTAAGGTTCCAGTCGTAAGACCAAAACCAGCATTTGTAATCTTAGTAAATGACATCAGGTAATCTCCATGATTGTAAGAGCTGCGTCAACACTAGTATTAGTGTCACTGTTTACTCTCACACAATCTCCGGATTGCAGTACAACTTTATTACCCTGCATGAATTCCAAAGAAGAACCTTGTGGGAGAGGGGCATTCTTTAGGAGATCAATATTTTCTCCACTCGCAGAGAGTCTCGTTACACCAACACCAACATTCACTCCCGAACCAGCTGTGTTCGCGAGAGTAATACCAATAACCACGGTGGTGGTTGAAGCAGGAACGGTATAGATACCAACTGTGGTAACTCCGATGTTTGCTTTAGTCTTTAGTTTAAAAGTGTTTGCCATTGTTTATTATCCGAGAGCAATTGCAAGAGCGGTGGCATCGTTGGATGCAGTCACCAGGACGCTGACGCCAGCGACATTAACTGCGCTAGAACTATTTATGTCGCCATGAACATCTAACACATGTTGTGGACTTGTGGAGTTGATGCCAGCGATTACGGAACTTCCAGCCGCAACCACGGTCATCATAGTGCCACCAAGACCAACATTTAATTTGGTCGAAGTTGTGGTGATACCTGTTGAGAAGATATTACCTTCAGGTGATAAAGTAATACCAGATCCAACCTTAACACCACTGTTAGTTGTAACAATACCAGTAATTGTTGCAGTGGTTGCTTTCAGTTGAGTGACAGTGCCAATGCCACTTAACTCCATATTATCCACGTTCAGATTACTGATGGTAGTAATACCACTCAGTGTAGAGTTAGTGGAATTTAAATGTGTAACTGTTGTTACACCAGATACGAAGAAGTTTGTTGCAGTAAGGAACCCAACCGTACTAACACCAGATGTAAACGAATTGGTTGCAGTCAGGAAACCAATTGTAGCAATACCAGTAACTTGGAGGTTACGAGATACTAATTCATCAAGGTTGATGTCACCACCAACGTTCAGATTACCACCAATATAAGTGTTATTAGTGACAGTCAGAACACCAACTGTTGCAGCAGAACCGACTGCAATATCCTTCTCAAATCTTACAAACTCTGCAAACTTGGAGGAACTCGTAAAGGTAGAAATACCAGTAACTGTCAGTGCGGCACCAACAGCTACATCTTTCTCGAACCTTACAAACTGTGCAAACTTAGAAGCACCAGTGACTGTTAATGCAGCTCCGACTGTTGCAGCTGCAGAAACGTTAATGTCACCACTGACTGTAAGTCCTGCACCAACTGTAATATCTGTCGCGGTTAATGATTTAACCGTAGAAAATCCAGTGGTAACATTCAGGGACGAAGCATTTGCACGTCCAAGCGTTGAAAATCCTGTGACTGTTGCATCAGTCGCAGTCATTGTGGTAACACCCACAGCACCTGCTGTGACGATACCAACAAACTTACCTACCCAACTTTCAACTTGACTGTCGGATAAGATTTTACCTCTTACATCTAAAGATGCAGTCGGGATTGTCGTCCCGATGGCAACTCTGTTATTCGCGGGATCAACAAAAAGCGTATTAGTGTCAACTTCTAATCCGTTTTTGACAACAAAGTTCTTGTTTACTGCCATCGGGTTTCACTCTCCACCCTTTTCTTTTTATTTATCAGATCACAGTGTTGGATAAACTGTGATCGTTCCAGCCATTCCAGAGTGTGAAGTACACTGATAATAAAGAGTGTTTGGTGCATCATGTGGAACTTCAAATCTTGTCACTCCTTGTGAAGCACTTCCAGTGACTGTTACACCATCAGTGTATGCAGTCCCACCAGTGTTCTGATATTGAAGTTGAATCCGAAGTGGATGTGCGCCCATGTTGTTGACAAACTCAACAATACTTCCTCTTGCAACATATAAAGTTGGATCATGTCTGGTGAATGTCATGCCACTACCAACGAATGTATAATCATTGGATCCGTTTGCACCCAAATACCATCTCTGATTTGCAGCATTAGAGACATCACCATGATATGTAAGGATGCCAACAGCATCTGTGGTGGTTACAATACCTGATGCAGAAATTGATGCAATACCAAGTGTAGTAACACCAACAACATTTAGTGTGCTCGTTCTTACATGTGTGGTTGATACACCAGAGATACCGGTTAGATTTGAACCATCACCAACAAAACTCGTGGCAGTAACAACACCGACTACATTTACTCCAGACTCACTGATTGTTACAGCAGAACCAACGATTGCAGTTGTTGCAGTTACTGCGGTTCCTGTCAAATTACCACTAAATGTGGTAGCTGTCAGAATACCACTAACAACTGCACCAGTATTTGCGGTGGTCAGTTTCTCAGAACCGTCGAAGTACAGCCCAACTGAACCATTTGCGGTTGCGACGATTGCATTCTCGTTTGTTGCAGTTCTGATGTTGATGTTGTTATCAGCATCGATGTTCAGAGCACCAGTGCTTGCATTTACCTGAAGATTTGCACCAGTGTTCGATGATACTGCACCAAGGAACAGTCTTGGTGATGTAGCTCCGTTATCAGTCGAAAGTCTGATCTTAGAACTACTACCGTTGACAAATTCAACTCCATTTCCAGCACCTGCACCAATCGTAAATGTAGCACCTGCACCGATAGTAGATACACCGATAACAGTCAATGTGCTGGTTCTAACATCAGCAGTGTTACCTGTTCCCGTCAGAGCCGAACCATCACCAATGAAACTCGTGGCAGTAACAATACCTGAATGAATACTGATACCAGATTCACTAATTGTAACCGCACCACCGACTCTAACCTCAGTGGATGTAAGAAT
>Ga0208157_1000133_pt1 | contig 48410 bp, 59 predicted proteins | sample 5_EtaG_FD_184077 | JGI IMG/M metagenome (GOLD analysis project Ga0208157, IMG submission 184077) | Marine viral communities from the Subarctic Pacific Ocean - 5_ETSP_OMZ_AT15132 metaG (SPAdes) (version 2) | ecosystem: Environmental > Aquatic > Marine > Oceanic | place: Pacific Ocean | collected...
CATTGTAAATTGTATTTCCAAATTCTTGTTTTACTTTCAATCAATCACCCTCTTTTGTGTCCAGTATTGATAAGTCATCATTGCTGTCTTTAGTAAATTGTAGTTAGTTGCACTTGGATTTTCTTTGAAATGCCTTACTGCCATATCAATACCTTCACTTGATGCTGTTTTACCATTTTCTACTTCTTCTTTCGGTGCGGCTTCGTAAACCGTACCATAGGCTTTTGTTATTATTTCATTTATTTTTTCTTCCATTTTTATTCCTCCTTTATTATTGGTGGGATGTAGTCTTTGTCATACAAAACAAATAATTCTGTATGACAATGACTACAAAGTTGGACTAGAATATTATTTTCTATTTCTTCTAGTTCCATTGTTTTAAATTCCATAAACACCATCGTTGATGCTACTAACCCACACTTGTAGCACTTAGGAATTTTTTCTTTACGCTCTTTTACAAAGAACTGCTTTAACCAGTTAAGCATTTAATTCACCAAGAATCATATTTGACCCTTGAAGAATTTCTTGTAGGCTTCGATAACTTTTCTCACCCGAAGGTGAGGGTTATCGTCAAGAAACTTATCAAATTCCTTGATTAGTCCTACAAGATATTCCCCATCTTTATTTAAATCTTCTTTCGGTTTAGACCGTGTTTGTCTCTTACTGTTTTTCTTCTGTGTCATTGCTCTCCCTCAAAGGTGTCGTATTGTTTCTTGTTGGTAATCATGATACTGGCTTTCCTTTTAGTGATGTTATCAAACTCACCATCATAACCCAAGTTAGTTAGGTATTCCTTTTGTTTAATTGTAGCAGGTTCACCACTACAAATATTCTTAAGAGTTTTTAGTTGATTAACTGATAACTCATTACCGCTAGCCATTCTTCTTCTAATATCTATTAGGAAAGAAGATTCCCATATTGATATAGGGAAGTTACCGTCAAAGACAGGTAGGCCATAGTAGTCGCACATATTTGTGAACTCACTAACTTCTGCATTATTGAACATAGACAAGTCATTTAGTAGTTCTCTTTCTTGAGAAAACTTATCACCATTAGAAATCTTAAGTTCGGCTTGGCGTACTTTTTCTCTTTCTTGACGCTCGACTTCCTGTTGTCTTTGTAACTTTAGTCTCTCAGCCCTTTGTTTTTCCCATTCTAAATCTCTAAGTCGTTGTCGCTCTTGTCTTTCTAAACGCTCTTGTTCTTGTCTTTCCATTCTTTCATGTTGTTTTTTAGTTGCCTTATCGAGTCTAGCATCTTCGGCTTCTACTCTTGCTTTATGCTCGACATCGTACATTACACTAAAGTAATTTAAGTCTGCCCACAATTTATCATTAGGATATCCTCTAGTTGTTGATTGATTCTTAGAGTTATGTGGGTGATTCCATCGCCATACGATAGATGACATTTGATAGTTCTCTTCACCAAGTTTACCACTACCACGCTTTAGCATGCGACTTCTAATCTTATATTTTTTATCATCAAAACACCAATATTGGTTTTTAGACTTAACATTGATTCTCAAATCAGCCTCTTTGATTTTATCAAACATTTGAGTGAAGTGTTCACCATTAGTATGCCACCATGCTGTTTGAATCATAGATTGCGTTCTTTCATTAATCCACTGTTGAATCATTTCATCAGTAATCTCCGACTCTTTGAGTCCGGTTCTCTCTTTGATTTCTCTAAGAATAAGATATGAACCGATATGTTCACTACCAACACATTCTTCATTGCCGTTTTCCGTATTCAATATCTTGAAGTGATAGACAACTCTATGCCCACAAAGACACTTACCCGCATGTTCATTCACCCATGATGGTCTTTCATTGGAATTACCACTCCACCAAACATCTCCGGTAGCAATCCATTCAAGTTTTGCTTCTTCATAGTTGTCTGCGTTAGATAGTTCTACCATATTTGCGATAAGTTTCTTATCCCAATGTCCGTCACCTAAACTTCTTTTTGCTCTAATTATTTCTGTTTCCATTTTTATTCCTCCATTCATATATTTTTATTATTGATGTGACGATTAAGCCGAAGATTACAAATAATGTTAAATTAATAAAAGGTAACATATAGTAAAATTCAGGACTTAATCTATCACTCATTCAGTTCTTTGGTCTTGGCCCACAATAATATAAGTTTTGCTTAGCCCTTGTTATAGCAACATAACAAATGTTTCTTTCTTCTTGCATATTAGATGCTTTTGGATGTGGCATTCTTTCTGTTGCTAGGATGAATACATTATCAGCCTCAAGACCTTTAGCCTTGTGAACAGTTGATAATTTAATATCACCTCTTGTTTTACTGTTAAACAGTTTCTCGATTTCTGTTATGATACCGCCGACATGGTTAGCCTTTGTAGCGAATATCTTTACACATTCATACTTATCACTAAGTGTGTTTGCTTGGTTTTGCTTCTCAGCCGCAACCAGTTTGTTGTATTCTGTGTGGTAGTTCATGTTGAGTAATTCAACAAAGTCTTCGGATGACATACCACTATTCTTGGTTATTTTATTTACATAGTTCACTAAACCTTTATGCATGTCACGACCTAGAATATATGCTGACTTACCTTGTGTGATTAAATCATAGAAAGCACCGACTAGTGGTGCATTATATCTGCACAAAACCATGTCACCCTTCTGTGGGTTTAGATATGCATTAACATGAACATTACCTGTTTCAGCAGTTTCTAAACAATTGAAGTCTTTGACATATCTGTTTGCTTCTGCAACTACTAACTTAGGACATCTCCATGTTAGAGTCAAACCAAACTCTTTGACAATTTTACCTCTTAATTCTAATTGTTTCTTGAAGATACCAATACTTCCGCTATCTGCTCCTCGGAAGCCATAGATTGCTTGATTTTTATCTCCAACAATAATACATCTGCCGATTTGTGTGCAAGCCAAAACTAGTTGTCTTTGCATCTCATTGAAGTCTTGTGCTTCATCTACGAATAGAATGTCATATTGTGGTAGTGGATAGTTGTTGACTAGTGGTAGCCAAATCATATCATCAAAGTCAATTTCATAGGTGTTTGATTTACACTCATCGAGTATTTGACAAACTGCTTGAACGCCCATAACTTCTTCATTATCATTACTGAACTGAATGTTATATTCGTCAATCAACTTGTAGATTTCTTTCTCATTGGTACAATCAATCATTGAACCTTTTACCAAACTGATTAGTTTGATAAGTGGTTGTGCTTGATAATCACGACCAAAGATTTCATCAATGATGTTCTTTACTTTCCACTTGTTCATTTTGATTTTACCGACACTATCTCTAACTGCTTTCATGCCTAATGCGTGAAATGTCTTTGCTTCTACACCTTCGGGTAGCCTTTCATTTAGTTCGGTTTGAATAGATTTGTTAAAGCATAGGAATCCTTTCCTAGCCTCGTTTGCTCTATTTGCACCTTCTACGATTGTGAAAGTCTTACCTGTTCCTGCACCGGCATTGACTATTACATCATTGGTTGTGTTCGTTATTTCGTTCCATATTTTATCTTGTTCTTCTGTTCCTTTTATCATTATTATTCACCATTTTTATTTCGGGGAAAGTGAGGTGGTTGATTGAATTGAGTAACGCATGTTCCCCCCGAAACATGGTAAAATTATCTAGGAATGATAATACTTCTTTGTTGCCACTTTACTTACAATTCAATCAACCGTGAAACTATAACAAAAGTTAGTGAAACTAACTAGTGTTGTAGTCGAGGGGTGGATGGTCATTTGACCAATACTAGGGGGCAGGGGGGGTATATAAAGACCCCTCACCGTCGCCCGACCCCTCTCCGACAACGAAAGTTAGTGAATTTACTCTTCTTCAAGAGGCATTATTCCCTCTAGCGTTCCATCCCACTGTCCTAAACGATATTCTTTTTTGAGCCTAGTAATTAGCCTCTTTTTATTGGCTATTGCATACTCTTTACTTGTTTTGTAGAACCCACCGCCGGATTTCTTATGTCTAGGAGTGATGCATATGATTATTGGGTCATGCTCCATGTATTGCATACAGGCCTCATACATTTTCTTACCTAGTCTCTCTACATTTACCCTCACCTTAGCAGGAAGGTCACTCTTGTTACCCTTATGGAACGGAGTTCCTTCCTTATCCCTCAAGAGAGCCTTTAGGGATTTTAGCACCCCCACTCTAGCCCTTTCATCGTTATTTCCAACCTCAAGATTCAACCTCAAGATTTGAATTAGCCCATCGGACAATTCTGCACCCGATTCTAAATATTCTTCTACATCCAGTTTGACATTTTGCCACTTATCTTCTTCCATTAGTTTACTTACTGTTCAAATTATATATAAAGGAGGCTTTATCTGAATAAGGCAAAAATAATTCTATCGTTTAACTTGTGCAAATAAACACTCAAACAGTTAAAATACAATCATATCAATTTTCATTCACCAAACATTAGTCTCATCCCGAATCTCACATTAATCTCAAGGCTAAACGGGCAACTGCTCTAATATTCTCAAAGTCTCACCAGTCTCACCCTAGTATAGAAGTGGAGAATTTGGGTATATTTTCTGTGTGTAAATTATGTATGAAGAAATGGGATAGATAATTAGAGGAGGGGAGAGGGGAAAGGGAGGGGTAGTGAGAATAATGAGAATAATGAGAATAATATATATATATATAATATCTTAACACATAATTAGATTATCTATCAAGAAACTTTGTCTCACTTTCAGTCTCACCCCTAAAAATTTTGTGAGACACTCAAAAACTTCTATATTATATGGTATAGGATATGGATATAGATATGACTATAGATTATTCTCTATACATTCAATTGAAAGAGACTGTAAGGAAGGGTAGGAAATTTTGGTAGTGACAAGTTAGTTACAAATGAGAGCCTATGCTTATATATTGACTAGGTTACTTTGGAACCTTGAGTCGAGCCACAAAAAAAAAATAAGGGCGAGAAGAATGGAAGCAATGGCCTAAACCATTAACTTCACATTCTCCTCTAAGCATAATCAACGAAAGTTGTTGAATATTATTCTGTGTAGTCTTTTTGTGACTTACACTCGAAACATTGCTCGTATTTTTTGCTGATGACCTTTTGACAGTCAATGCAACGATTAGGTAATTTACTAATCATTAGTTTCTAGCCTCCCTAGTCATCTTGATGATGTCGGGTGAACACTTACTTTCGTTTTGTGTCATTGCTTTGAAATTACAATCAATATCAACATCATTAACATCATAGCCAAACTTTTTGAGTTTGAGTACCGATTCAAATATGCGTTGTATATCGCCAACTACTTCTAGTGGTGATTCGACTAATGTTTCTTTAATTACATCCTCTCTTTGGATTTTATCAGTTTGCCAAGAAGTCTTTATTTCTAATTGTAGACTCCTATGGAATTGATAGAAACTTGCTTCAACATATAGAAACTCACCATCAATGTTGAGACTATGCTTGCCACTAAAGTATTCTCCTTCATAATCTTCAAGTTCGATAAAATTACCTTCTACTCTACGCCATTCTTTTCTAGTCTTTAGAATTTCAGTTCTTTCTACTTCTGCGGTTTGTTCGGACACTTCATTCATCCTATCTCTTGCTTCATAGGCTACATAATTTCTAGTTGTTGTAAAAATTGGTTCACCGTTTAGTAAGACTTCATATTCGGAAGATTCCTTTGTAACTTCATTGAAGCCATATACGGGCTTAGTACCGTATCTGCTTCTAAGAGTTATACCACGCTTTTGTAGTTCGTGGGCAAATCTACTCTTTTGGTCTTTGTTCATTTCATCATCATGCTTATAATTTATTTCTATTGTTCTTTCGTATTCAATATTGGACATATTATTACCTCCATTAGTAATTAGTTATTCTAGTATATTAACAGGATTTCCAAAGTAAACCATATGGTACTGCTTTGTCTACGGAGTGTACCTCAAAAAATAAAAAATTGAGAAACTCCGGCTACTCGTTCAAATCCAGTGAATGCGTGATGCTTGAATCGAGGGGAGTGATTGAAGGACAACTAGTATTCTTCATTTTGCACCCTGTCATGCATATCCGACCGTCTTATATTTACATTTGACTTTCGCCTTTGTTTCTCAATAGTGTTATGGCCACTAATAACCATTGGAATGTGTGCAGATTAAGAGGTCGTCACCTCATGCGTAAATCATGACACTTACGATATGCCGAACACCGTATCACAACGATGCAACTTTAGAAAAGTTAGGTATCATGCATAACCCACTCAACATATTCGCAGTTATCCGAACCACCCGAAGGTGTGCCTTTAGTCTGCATTACTAATATACGACTGTGGTATATAATCGAGGTTCCCAAAGCACACCATATGGTACTGCTTTGTCTATGAAATGTACCCCGAAAAAACAAAAAAAACATAACCACCCACCGAATTTAACAAAGGGAGCAATAGTTCAACTTGCTATATGTTTTCATTCGGTGGGCGTTATTAGTGAATTGTGGCAACAAGGGGTTGAGTGCGTTATGATTATTCCTCTACAGTCACCTCAACTGTAGGTAGGCCGGCTAAAGTGCCATCCCATGACTTAGCGTTGTATTGTTGTCTTAGTTTGCCGTAAGTCATGTTTGCCATCATTGTTGCATATTCCTCAGCGTTAGCGAAAAGGCCACCGCCGGATTTACCATGTTTGGTCAAGACTCTTGATATGTTGCCGGTATTGTAGAAGATAGTTGAAGCCTCAACTATTTCTGCCTTGATAGAAGCCATTGCTTCTTGTACTTCAAGAGGTAGGTTTGACCTGTTCACAGTAAAAGGACTGTTAGGGATAGTTTTGCATAAAGCACGAATACTTGCCCAAAAGTTTTGGGCTTGTGATTCATCCTTACACTTGACAACCATATCCAACATAGACGATAGTGCTACATTTTCAATTTTGTCTGTTTTCATTGTTGCTTGCATTTGTTTTGCTCTACTTTGTATTTTCTTTATTTCCATATTTCTCACCTATTGTGTGTTTAACATACTTCAACCCCTTGAAGCAATAATAGATGTAGCGATGGTATATCAATGGGGTTCCCAAAGCACACCATATGGTTTTACTTTGTGGTGAATGTAATGAACAAACCTCGTTTTGAAAAAAAAGTGGCATAGACATCCGAGCAAGCAAGTTTTTTAATTCTCATAAGTAACACTAATTTCCTGTGTTGTATGAGTTTCACTTGCTCGGATGCTAATTTAATTGAGTGTAATAGTGGCAACATGGGGTATTGCACTAGTTAGACTTACTCGGAAGCCTCCTTAACTTCCTTGACTGGTAGTGATAGACCTGTGATATTATCTTTGGTCAATTCACCGTTCCAGTTTCCTGCTTTGTATGAGTCAGTTAGAAGTCTTCTAACACGACTGCCAAAGTATTCAGCCATTTCCTGTCCTGTTTCAAATTTGTTACCGGATGTGTTACGCATAGGCATAACAGTATCTAGCACAAGTTCAATATCAGTAATAGATGCAAAGGCAACTACTACTCGATTCACTACAGAATCCGCAATGGCTTGAACTTGTGTAGGCAATGCTGTAGGTTGCCCTTTGCGGATTGGGGAGTTTGGGAGTGTCTTACATAATGCTCGAATACTTGCCCAGTAGTTATCATATTGTGCTTCAGTCTGTCCTTCGACTTGAGAAGTTTGTACCATGCTTCTTAGTACACCATCTAGCGCACCAACATCGTTAACATCCAACCAAGTTATAATTCCATCAGTCTTGTCTTTTAGTTTTGTATATTCCATATTTTTCACCTTGTTTATTTTGTGCTAACTGCACAATACCCCACGAAGCAATACTAAGGGTGACTAATGTACTTAAACAGGCTTTTCAAAGCAAACCATATGGTTCTACTTTTTGTGGCTTGCGAACCTCAAAAAAACAAAAAAAGCCAATCCCGACCCCGAAAGGTCGAGAAAGGCAGTTATAGTCCTTAGACTATTGTCCATTCGTTGCCGTTTTCCCACCTTCTATCATTAAGATACCATGTGAAGTCCTTTTGATGAATGTTGACATTTGGCAAACCGTTCAAGCGTTCTTTAGTGGTGTTAGTTTGCCATCCTGCGTGACGAATGTATAAATTGTTTCTTTCAAGTTTAGCAATACCGTTACCGTGTAAATACATAACCATACAACTAGTTGCCGACATGTAGTTGATTACTTGTTTAACTTCTGTATTATCTCGCTTGAAGTCTCTTTTCTCATATAGTGCCTTTATTGCGTCTTCTGTTATCTTTCGCATGTTAATAACTAGGAGTTGAGTATATATTGGGTTTCTCAAAAGTAACACCATATGGTTCTGCTTTTGCGGTTTACGAACCTCAAAAAAATAAAAAAAAGGTAAAAACCCCCTGTTCCTAAAAACAAGGGGTTTTTTTAGCCACCTAAACATCATTCAAATAGATGCTTAGTGTGAAACTTGATAGTAACCTGCGTTACCATGTGGTCGCCATAGTCCTCTTCTGTGTCGCCTAAGTAACTATAATGCTTCTTAGCCGCCTCCATAGCAATTTCTTTACTAGGGTATATATCACTATATACTACACGCCAAGCCTCACTATCCCAAACTGCCCAACCGCTAATAGTCGGCATTATTCATCATCCCACCTATGTGCTTTAATGACTGTAACTATATTCTCATTAAGTTTTTCATCATCACCATTGAAATTATAGCCACATTTAGTACAATTGAAAGACAACTCTTGAATTTCATCAAGTAAGGTATTACCTTGTACCATTTCACCGTTATACAAGTATTGACACCACATTTTACCCTTAGTAGGCATTAATTTAGGTTTAAACTCCTCCCAGTCATTCAAAACAAAGTCTCCATGAATACAATCTACAGCCTTGCACTTAGGGCATTGATATTCTTGTCTTTCTCTTGGGTCTTTTGATATTACCATTTCTTTCTTGTCTTCTTCTTGCATAAAGCGTTCATAGTTTTCACTCACTAAATCGTTCATACAGCCTATACATAAGTTATAGCCTGTTTTAAATCTCAATCCTCTACCACATTCTTTACATACCATTTTTATCTCTCCTTATTTACTATTATATTACAGGCTTGGTATATAGTGGGGTTAAACAAAGCCACACCATATGGTATGATTAACCACGCTTGTATCTACAACCATATGGCTTTGTTCTAAAATTTTTTTTTATTGTTAAATAGCCTTAGTTAACCATTTCTCGTTAAATTAACCTCATTAACGATATGTACTTAACAAGTTAGACCATAAAACTGCTACATTTATTACCCCTATCTTCTTACGACCTGTTAAGGAGGTTGTGATATTAGCAAGAAGATTGAATTTGGCTTAGTACAAAGAATAGATACAATAGCAAGTTCAATCAAAGAAGTTCTTAATGAATTCAAAGGTGACAATAGAAGATATACTGATGAATTAGACCAAGAACTTAAAGAAGCAAAGACTAAACTAAAGCGTTTACTGCGTTACATTAGAGATATTAAAATTAATAATACTAAAGGAGCAAAAGAAACTAAGTTTGGTAATTTAAGAGATTTTAACTAAGGTATGTTAACAATCTTATTCTGGGAATACATAAGAAAAGAAAAAAAATTTTTCGCTAGTGCTACACAAAATCCGCCACATTTTTTAAAAAAAGAGTTGAATTTGAATGAATTGGAAAGATATAGTTAAAAAAGACAAAGGCGATAGTAGATTAACCAGTCATAGAAAAAGGGGTAAAAAACAAATGAAAGAAATGTATGGTGATTCAAAAGACCCCTATGGTAAGCCGGAAGCAGAAAGTCTTGCTACAGATACTAGAATGGACAGACCTCAACCTTATCCTTTGGGTAGGCTAGGAACTAAAAATAGAAGAACTGCTATTTTTGAAGATGATAGAAAAGAGGGCGTTAAGAGAACAATGCCTCTTTATCCAATAGGCGACGGAGATGAACCCGTAGATGCTACTCGCAGGGCTAGAGAAAGAGCAAAGAGACAAAGGAGATGATTAAATGAATTGGGAAGATATAGTTAAAAAAGAAATATCGGATAAAGATATTAAAGAATATCTTGAAGAACGGCAAAGGTTTGAAGATGAAGACGAGGATTGGAATAAGCCGAGAGGCTCGGACAATAGCGTTCAAAGAGATAGAGATGATACTTTCAATCCCGACTTAACCGAAGAACAGAAAAAAGAATTGGGAAAAGCAAAACAGGCAGTTAAAGAATTTGCTAGTAAATTAGAATTAAGCATATTGAATAACCCTATGACAAAGAAAAAATTTGTTGATAATATGATTGATGGAATGCTTGATGCGCTAAAAAGAGAATATAGAAAAAATTCCTAGAAAAATTTTTGAAAAAAGCGTTTAAAATAAAAGGTGAATAATATGACATGGGAAGATATACTAAAACAAAAGGACTTTGACTTAGTTCGGCCAAATTTCCTTGTAGAACTGTTAGAAGAATATGGTAAAGAAGATGTAATAGATGTTTTAGAGACTATGTTAAAAAACAATGAGCAATCTCTAAAAGAACAAAATAAGGCTCTTAGAGAGTTCTTCCAATTAGATGCACTTAAAGATAGAACCATTGGTAATAATAATTCCAATACTTACAAAGAATCAATGGAGGCGTTGTATATGTTAATAGACAAAGAAAATTTAGATATATCTAAATTAGGATATGATGATGAATTAGAATATATTAAACTAAAAGAAGAATTTTTAGAAGAAGTCGGCAACAGAATGAGCGCAATTTGGCCTTCAAGAGCAGAAAATCAACTTACTGGTACACTAAAACATGTGATAAAAGAACTCAAGAAAAAAGGTGAATAATATGACAAGGTGTAATTATCTCGATAAGTGGTTTGATGCCAAATCAAAAGAAGTAGATGAAAAAGAGTCAAAGTCAAAGAAATGTTTTGTTACAGGTGATAAGAAATGAGTTGGGAAGGTGTATTGAAGAGGAAACCTAGAGATTCTAAAAAAGTTAGAGATGCACACATGCGAGAACAAGAAGAAGAATTTGGTAATGTAACAGATTCACCTAGTTTTGGACAGCCTCAACCAAAGGGTAAAACTCAACAAAGAAAAAGAAAAAAGGTAGGATTTGGAATGGCAGGTAACAAAACTAACCCAATGCCAAGAAAGGCTAGAATGAAAGCAAGAAATCGGCCATATAATCCATTTTCAGGAGAAGGCAGACAGGTTGGTAAGAAAAAGCATCATCACAAGTATTTAGGTGATAAGAAATGAGTTGGAAAGATATACTAAAAACCATGAGTGAAGAAGACCGCAAGAAACTTATGGAAGATACTGAAAGGTCTATGAAACCTTTGATGATTACAAGAGCGCACCAAAAGGGAGCATTGGGAGATAGGTGGCGTTCAATGAAAAGGGATTATAGGTTAATAAGTAAAGATAAGCCTATTATTGAATTTCTGCAAGATATAGATGACGAAAAGCCTCCTTTTGATGTTATTCACACAAAGAACACTTTCAAAAGAATGGTTGAAGAATTTATGTTAGAACAGGGAATAGGCAAATTCAAAGAAGAATACGAGAAAAACAAAAAAGAAGAATATGAAAATGCCCCAACATATAGTAGATGGGGAGAACCGCCTCACAAATAAAGGGATTGAAGTCATGGGTTGGTTTGACATACTTAAAATGCCGAAAACGGTATTTCCTAAAGATAAGGATTCTAAAAAGTATGTTCCTAAATTAAGGCTTAAAGAAATGTTTGATATTCTTGAGGATGACCCCGCAGAAAGATATTCCGCAGTTGATGTTATTTCGGGAGAAGGTCTAGGAGTTAGAGGTGGAACTGGTAGATTAAATAAAATAAAAGACGAACCTTACTATCAAATAGATGTCATTGGAGGCTTGCGTAGTAGAACAATAGAAAGATTGAGAGATTCGGACTTCTTTGTAAATATTAAGAAAATGGAAGGTTTCACTAGATATGAAATAAGGCCTTTCAATTACATTATAGATAGTGGTCGTGCTTTATACGAACCTAAAGAATCTAAAAAAGATACTTTAGCAGATATAGAGGTTCTTCGTGCTACTAAGGAATTAAATGCCGAATTCCAAGAAAAAGCAGATGAAATAATGGAAGATGCTAGAGCAAAAATAAGAAAAGAAGCGGCATACAAAAGAGTAAAATCCGGTGATTTAAGAAAACCACTAACAGCAGAAGAATTTGGAGGCCATGTAAAAGACTTCCCTACTGGATGGAAGAATTTTAAGCCTTATGAAATTGAAGCACTACTTGAAACTCTATTAGATGTTGATTTTAAACCACTACCCGTAACAAGCAAAGGCAGGTCTTTTGAAGATAAAGTTAGAAAATACAAAAAACTGTATGATGATGAAATGAAAAGAAAGCGTGATGCATATTTAAAAAGCCCCGAATATAAAAAGAAGCAGGAAGAAATGCTAAAAGAGAAAATGCGAAGAGAGCGAGAAATGAAACTACAAGGTAGTAGGTTCTTCCAAACAAAGGGTCAAAGAAAAAATATTGGTAGGCAAAGGAGGAGATATTAATGACATGGCAAAGTATTCTAAAGCGTCAAACTACGCAAAATGCCATTGATAACTTTGGTAAACAAAGAGATGTTTTGAAAGAATTAGATGAAATGGTTAGAAAGTTTCACGGTGAAGAAATGATTAGTGGTGAAGAGTTTGAAGACTTAGCCGGAGAATATCATAGATTGCATAAGACCACAATGGATAGCATTAAGAGAATACTTGGAAGTTTAAGGAGGGCTTGATATGAATTGGGAAGAAGTATTGAAGCGCAACCAAGAACTTGAAGAAGTTGCTGTTAAACTAAAAAGGGCTTTAGAAAAACATCACGGCGTTTTGTTAAAGATAACGAAAGATACTGATTTATATGAAGATATAGAGCAAAGATATGAAATGTATGACGCATCGGTTTTAAATGATGACAAACTAAGAGAGGCTATGAAAAAACAATTTGATAGTTTCATGGAAGAGTTCAGCGACATTATAGAAAACACTAGCGATACTTTTGAGAAAAAAGCCGGAGGAGTTTCTTTTGGCGGTCATGGGGCTAACCCCGAACTATTCAACATAAGATATGGTAAAAAGAGGAGGGATAAGAATGACAAAGAAAGCAACTAAGACATTAATGGATGCCACTCTTGAATATCAAGAAGAATATGAATTTAAGAAATTTTATGATATTTGGTTGAGAACATGCGAGGGTATTTCTTCTACACAAATTCTAAGCACTGGTAGAACTAAAGACGGAAAGAAAGTTAGACCAACACCCAATACCTTGTATGGTCAATTAGAGGAGCATGTAACTTCTTCATTTAGAAGACCTAACTCTAAGAATGATGGTAGTGACGGAACTTACAAATTATTAGAGGCAATTAGAAAGTTTATGAATGAAGAATACAAAGGTATTCTCTTGGAAGTTCATAGAGAGACTCTTGCAGAATTTAGTGATAAGTTAGAAAGATTTGAAGATGCTTCTTCGTACAATCCAAAAAGAATACACTTTACTAGACCCGAAAGATATGTAAAAACCGGAAAGAAAAAGGGTCAAGCCATTGGTAGTAAAACTAAAAAAGTCTTTGGCCACTATGCTGATGATTTTTATGAAGCCAAGTACAAAGGAAAGGAAGGCTATCAAGGTAAGGCACCTACAAAATGGTATTCGTATGATATAGATGGGCCACAAAATCCTCCTCTTGCACAGGCTTTGTTTGGTAAAGGAGAGTTAGTTAAGATTGGTCTTATTACTATTATTGATAGGGCTATTGAAGAACTAGATAACGAAATAGATAATATTTCTATAGTGGCTAAGAGGCCATCGGAACTAAGAAGAATACCATCAGTAAGAAAGCATGTGTTTTCATTGCTAAAGAATAAGGCTATGTTTAGAAAAGGTGGTAGGCCGAATCTAGGCAAGATGGCACAGTCTTTCGTTGGTATGAGATTTCAACTTATCAAAGGTAGAAGTAAATCATCGGCTTCCCCTAAGAGAATCATAACTTATGTTGGTAAAATCCCTACACCTTCGGGAGAAGTAAATACATTTTCACTAACTAACAAATTTAAGGAAACTGCTATGGCTTCTTTAATTAGAGCCATAATTGGTAAAGATACTTACAAACTTAGGTGGGGAGAACACCTAAACATGAAAGGAATGAAAGTTCCTCAAAAGACCACAGAAGAGGATAAAGTAGAAAAGGCTTGGTTCGATTATCTATGGAGGAATTCAAGTGGTTACTAGAAAACGATGTGGCTTTTGCCAACATGAAGATAGAGAAGAATTAGAAAGAATGCTAGAGACTGGCGAAGTTTCTTGTGATGATTTAGATTCTAGGTTTAATTGGAGAAGTGGAACTGCGGCTCAACATCAGCGAAACCACATGGGAGATTATGTCAATAGTAGTAATCCTAAGTGTGTATTATGCACAGACCCAATGAGAAAGCACTACGAAGTGTCATTATCAAACGGTGACATTTCTAGTGACGATATTGCCGAAGCATTGGGAACAACTAAGGAACAAATTCAAAGACATATGAAACACCACTTGGCACCAATTGTCCAAGAGTCTGCCGCAGTAATAATAGCAAAGAAAGAAGTTAATGAGATTGATTTACTAAGTGCTAACATACAAAGGCTTGATAGTAAGTTGAATGATTTGTTTAATGATATTGATTTAGAGCCTAGAGAAATAGATAGCCTAACTAAACTTGCGAAAGAAGTTAGAGAGTCGCTAAAATATCTCATGGAGTTTAAGGGCAAACTTATACATAAGAGACAGGACACAATTATATTTGCACAGATGCAGATAGTCCAAGAAGTGTTGGCGCAAAACAATCCTGAAATTTGGTTAGACATTAAGAAAAGAATGCAGGAGAAATTACAATGAAAAAGGTAACATATGAAGAACTAATGGCCGCTAAAGATAAAGTCATGGCTAAAGAAAATAAATTACCTCCCCCCGAAAGTAGAAAAGCAACACTAACAAGACTTAAAAAAGTAAGATTCATTTCTAAGAAGATGGATGCCATCGGTAAGAAAATTTTAGAGAATAATAAAGATTTAGATAAAAAGGATAGGCTTTTCCAAGAATGGAAAAATGAATATGAAAAATATAAATCTAAAAGTTTGGAGTATTATTTGGAGTTATTACAATGAGTTGGGAAGATATAATTAAAATTACTTTGGGGTGATTTTTTGAGATTTCCACCACCTGCACAATTCTTTGATTACTTGGCGAATAATAAAATATACCCTATTATTGAAGATATATACAAGGTTAAGTCTAAAGAGTCGCAAGGTAAAGTTCCAATAGAAAAAGAAATATTCCCTAAGTTTGCTAATGTAGATGATGCTGACGGATTTAGAGAAGTATTAGAAAGAGAGTTTAATGACCAAAGAAGAAGAGTCTTAGCGGCAGTTGGCCCAAAAGGTCGAGAGAAACAATATGAGTCTAGTGCTGAATTATATTCTACTATGTGGGATAGGCTAAGTAAATTCCTCGAAGAGAAAGGTGTTGCTAGAAGTAGGCCACAATCAGCAAGAGAGACGATAGAAACTTTTATTGAAAACCCTAAAGATTATCAAAAATTCTATGATTATATTAGAAAAACTATAGGGGATAGTGAAAGTAGCAAGGGAAAAAATGTTGAAAATTTAAAAGTTAGAATTTTGGGAGAAGACCGAGTAGGTATTTTACTAGAAATTATGCAAAAAAACTATACTGGTTCAAGTCCACCTACTCTTGAAGAATTTTATACTGATGATTTTCCATATTTTAACTATGTTGCACTAGAAATTAGCATGACTAGAATATCCGATGATAAAAAAGCCCCCGAAGGTTGGGAAATTCAACGAAATTTAGCAGGAGATGATGCAGATTTTGTAAAATTTACTAAAATTTTAAGAAATGACGCTAAAGAAATCACTGACGCTAAAGAAAGGCGTAAACTTATAGCACAATTGAGAGATGCTATTGTCGAAATGACAGAAAAAGATGTAAAAATTGGAGAAAATGAGGTGATGGAAGCCTATGTTCCTAAAGATAAACAAATTCAATACCAATCCACTATAAATTATCCATTAATGTATGAAATTTTGGTGCAAAGTGATAGAAAATTGACCACAAAGACACTAAAATTAACAACAGCGTTGGAAACTAGCCTAGAATTAAAGGGAGGTAGTGACGATGAAAAGATTTCTGCCTATTTTGATGTAATGGAGGATAGAGATGGAGTAATTAGTAAGATTTTATTATTTAGTATTAGAGAAGAAGCCCTACTTCCCTATTTTTCTAAAGCAAAAGGCAGTTCCAAGTATTTTCCACCACATCGTTCACTAGAAAAGATACTTACTAAAGGGTTGTCAAGTGCAATTAGTGATGTAGTAGCGGATTCCATTATCAGTGAGAAGGGTTTCATATCTTCAAAAGAAAGAAGTAAAAAAATAAAATTCAAAGGTGAGGAACTGCAAAGAATCAAAGAAGAAAGAAGGAAATTGTTGCAGGACATTAAAATTTACGATAAAAAGACCTTATTGACCCTATTCAACGGTGCTAGAACTGGCCGAGTTAAGAAGAAATTTGCTAAATATGGCAAATATATTACAGAAAGTAATCAAATAGACCTAAATACTGACATATTTAGTGGAAATTTTGGAAATATAGGAGAAAAATTAGTTCCTGTTTCTGAAGCAACAGCCTATGCTACTAGCAATAAAACTCTACAAAACACTTTAGATAAGGACTTACAACTAATGTTTGAAGACTATAGGGTGAATGATGATGAAGATTTAGAGGATAATAATAGGCTTTTCTTCAATAATGCAACAAAAACAGTTAGCCTTCGTGCAGGTACAAAACTAGAAGACAACGAATTGTCTTTAGATGAACAAGAAGGAGATAAAGACACTACTTTTGCTAAAGTAGAAGAAAGAGCATTGTATTCCTTAGTAAAGTCTGTTGAAAAAGGCGAACTGTTGAGTTTAGTTAAAGGAGATATAAAATTTACAGGTAAATTAACTCAAGCAGATTTATTCGAGTATGGTTTTATTCTGTCTCAAGACTTACTAGACAAAGATTATGATGCTGATAAAGAAAAACTGGAAGAGTTACGAAAAGAGGATAGTTCAACTAATAATGAAGAGTTAGTTAGTGAAATAAAACAATTTGCGGCTAAGTTGGATAATGATTTAAAACAACTCAAAAAAGAATTTGTTGGTGAATTAGATAGAAAACTACAAGACATCGTGGAGAGTCGGGGTAGATATAAAAACCTCTACGGCACAGATGCAGGACAAAAATTAATATCAATTATGGTGAGAAATAATTTACTAAATAGGGGGAAGAAGTAATGGCAGAAGATTATGAAAATTTTGTAGATAAGACAAAAATAACTCCAAAAGTTTTGAGTAGATACAACAAACTAATGGCACAGGGTACGCCTGTAAAAAAATTAGTTAGAAAGTTAAGGCTAGAAGAAGTTGATGGTCTAATTACCTATCCTCAAAACATCATAGATAATAATATTCAAGAAGACTTCGATGAAGATATTGGACAGTTCATCGTAGAAGAAATCTTACCTAAGATGGGAAGTAAAACACAGGAAGTTCAAGCCGCTAGTAGGCAATATATTGTTGGAGCAGTTGATAAAATATTTGATGCGTTATTCCGTACTGTCACTGATAAAGACAAAGGCATACCACTAAGGGGTGGCGGAAAACTGGGCATCAATGACTTGGCTTCTACAGACTTTACAACTAACATGATAGATATAGAAAAACTAAAATTTAGAAGAAAATCGGCAAGAGGTAACATAAAAAAATTTAACATTAGAGATGCTAAAAATGAATTTAATGGAATAAAGGTCAGTTTAGATAGTGTTATGAAAAGAAACTTTGTAGAGTTGTTCAACTACCTCACCCTCAAAGAAAAGAATACTGAAGAAGAACAGGATGTAGTGTTTAAGTTTATAGATATACCAACAGAAGAATTATTCAGTAACAAAACTATGAATGACTTAAACCAAAGATACGCCACTTACAATTACTGGAAAAAGATTAGTGAAGGGTTTGATGAACTTCTTAAAGATAAAGGAAATAAAAAGTCTCCAATAAATAGACTAGTAGAAGTCTTAACTATTGACATCGAAGAAACTGCAAAGAAAGAATTGACTGGCGACCAAAGACTCTTTTTACAAGATGCCCAAAACTTTGTCAACAAAATGAGAAAGGTTGGTGATTTAAATTACATTGTTAAGACTAAGCCTAAAGAAATTAAGGTTGAAGACGCAGAAGAAAGGGCTTTCTTATTCATAGAAAGATTCTTCAAAAACCACCATGCTATTAGTGAAGCATTTGACCAAGACAATGTAGAATTAATCTATGAGAATGTTATCACAGAAGAGGGAGAAAGTAAGAATATGTCTTCTATTAATGTAAAAGATACTGATAATCCCGATGTAGATGACATAGACTTAGGAGTGTGGGAGAAGGTTACATTAGACCCTCTAGCCATAAAATATTTCAAAGAAGACTTAGAAGGACTTGCAGAATTTTACAATGATTACAAAAGCAATATGCTAAAAGAACTTAGAAAGCAATTTGCTGAATACCAAGTATTTCTTTCAAAGCCGGAAGATTATGAAGCGGTTTTGGAAGGTTTAGAAGACGCACTAGAATCAATACAAATGAAAGAAATAGATGATGAAATACATTTGCCTGTTTTCTTATTCAATACTCCTACACTATCTAGGTATTACAAAGATGAAGCAAGTGAAGCAAATGCAATACAAGAAGACATTTTTGTATTCTTAGATGCTTATAGAGATTTACTAGAAGATGACAAAACTTTCTCAGCAATAAATGTTAATCTAATGTTATTGGGCGCAGGTACTACTAGTAAAGTTCGTGACCCTACGCCTTTTGAGCGTTATAAGAAAGTCGAACCTAGTAAGGTAGGAAGCATTAGAAAGTTGAAGAAGGAAATAAAAAACATCACTGATGAGATAAATAATAGCATACTAGAATTGTTTGTTAAGCCAATGCATAGCATTCACAGATTCGGTATGTCACTACCGTTTGAGAAAAGCGTTCAACTTAGAAGTATAGTTTCTGCAAGCGATAATGTTGGTGAAGAATTTTTGGCGTATAAGGAGATTGGTGAAAGATTGAAAAACTTTGACACTAACTTTATTGAACAGGAAGATGCTGAAGATATGTTAAATTTCTTACAAAAAGTAACTAGAGGCGATATATATGATAAGCCAATAGACACACAATCAAGTGCTAGACAGTTTGTAAATGGCATAATGGTGGCTTTTAATGGCAATAAGAAAGTTAAGGAGCAGTTGAAAAGAGAAGTTTCTTCAATATATGGTGCATTGATTTCAGTCTCTAAAGAAGAGTTAGACATTCCTAATGTGTTTAAGGATGTTAACATAAAAGATTCTTATGTTAAAGAAAGAATAGATGACCCTAATGAAATACAAGCCCTTCAAGTTTTAACAAACGCCATTAGAGAAAGACAAGATATAATGCGAGAATCAAACGATGGGCCGATAAATGATTCAACGCTAGACTCTTTATTGTCGGAGTTAGATAGAGTTGCTAAATCGGACATTTATTCTAGGCTAATAGAAGCCCACGATGCTCTTAGAATATTAAAAGGAAAACCAATTCATTATGGTAAAAGAGATGAAAATAATTTTGAGCATGTTGAAGATATGTTAATTAAAATACAAGAAGACCATAACTTAGATATGTCTGCCAGTGAGTTAGTTAGCGTAGTGAATGACATAGATTCATTCAATAATATTAGTAAAGCACATGGGATAAGCCAAGAGCATGTATATTTAATCAAAGCAAACTTTAGGTGATTAAATGGCTGATGAAGTTACTGGCCCACATTCTAAGATGGAAGCGGAAGGTGCTTGGAATAATGATAATCCCGAAGACAAAATATCTAGGAGTGTTCCTGTTTGGTATGACTTGGATGAATATGTTATACGAAGAGTAGATGGTAAAGTAGTTGGCATTGCAGGATATAGCGATAAGGGAACTTATGCTATATTAGGTGGAATGAAATCACAAGAAGGCTCAAAGAGTTGGAGGCCGATGTCCGAAAAAAGATTGGAGTTGATAGGTGATAAACCTAAGATTGCAGGATTCAAAGCAAAGACAATACCCAATGAAACTTGGAAAGAAAAGAATAGACAAGTGTATAATTTTGACATACCTCCCGAAGATGAAATGGGTATAGATTCTAAACTAATAGAACAATTTAGAAATAGATATGGAGAAGACTTTGGAATAAAGAAGTGGTTTGAGGTGTTGAAATTTGATTGGAAGTATGGAGAAGCCTCTCAACAAAAATCACCTAAATTATCTACATTTAATGTAGAAGATAAGTGGAGAAAATTTGATGAAGGTGCTGTTGAATTTATTCTTGATTTAGCAAGAAAGGTAGCCAATTACAAAATAACTCCTAATAAAATTAGAAGGAAGATTCTTGTTCATTCCTATGCTCTTACTCAAATATATGAATATTCTGATTATTTGGAGAAAAAATCAAACAATAAAAAATTAAAACGAGGATTAAATAAAATAAAAGAGGCAACACAATGAACCTTGACGATTTTAATTTTGAACATCAAATGGACATGGAGTTATCTAAAAACTCATTTCCATACTTCTTTCAAAATGTATTGGGTTGGGATTTTGCATCCCATCAGCAAGAGTGGCTAGAGTTAATGAACGATACTCAAAGAACAGTTATCATTTGTTCAAGAGGTCATGGTAAATCAGTATTCATGCACAGTTGGGTTGTATGGAATCTAATCTTTAGAGAGCCACCGTATCAAATGCTATACATTTCTTCTAACCAAAAGCAGACTTTGGTTCACATGAGAGATATAGATAAACTATTCAATCACCCTATGCTTAAGAAATACAAACCTGCAAAGGGTTGGGCGATAGGAAACATTACACTTACTAATGGTAATCAAATCTTAGAGCGTTCCGTAGGTTCGCAGATTCGTGGTCTTCATCCTCAAGAGATTATTATTGACGACCCTTTGAAAGAGTTCAGTATGACTGGTATTCAAAAAGTTACAGATTGGTTTTATGGTGACATGATACCAACACTTCACCACACCGCTTCTTTAAGAGTTATTGGAACTCCATTTAGTTATACAGATATATATCAACAACTCTCCGAAAACCCTGCTTATACTCTTAGAACCTATCCTTGTCTTAATGCTCTTAACGAACCTCTATGGCCTAACAGGTGGGATTATGATGCTCTTATGGCAAGAAAGGCAGAAGTCGGTTCTCTTATGTTTACAAGAGAATATATGTGCGTTCCTATATCAACTGGAACTTCTTTGTTTAATCCCGAATATTTGGAAGCGGCTAAGAGTAAAGACCATGTTTTGAAACCAATGCGTAGAGAAGGCTACAAATATTATGTTGGTATTGACCCTGCTATTTCTACTGATGGAGATTACAATGTAATTACTGTATTAGAAGTGGATGAGAATGATAACAAAACTCTTGTTTATATTGACCGTTCAAAGAATGTAGAGTTTAGAGAAAACATACAGAAAGTAAAGTTGATTGGTAAAGTGTTTCACCCCGAAGCAATATTGTTTGAAACAAACACATTTGCTAAAACATTTACACAAGAGATTAGAAATGTTACAGACTTAAATGTGCATGACTTTAATACCACTAGAAAAAAGAAAGAAGAGATTATTCTAAGTTTACAAATGAACTTTGAAAACGGTAAGATAATATTACCTTATGCTAATGAAGAAAGTCGTCGAGTAACTTCTACATTAATAGAAGAATTGTCTATGTTTGCTATAACAGATAAAGGAAAGTTTGAGGGTATAGGGGCGCATGACGACATGGTTATGAGTTTAGCATTGGCTAACGCCGCTACTCATACAATGAGTGAAACATTCATACTCTTAGATGACATGGGCATATTTGACCCGCCAAAGGTTAACAAGTATAAACGAACTCAAGGAGTCATGGGAATTAATTTTTAAGGTGATATTATGGTAACTGAACAGGACTTAATAGAATCTAAAGATGAAATAGAAGAATTAGAAGAACTTGCTGACAAAAAACAACCTGTTGTTAGTAGGCTAAGAGATGCAGGGATAGAGTTGAAGGGCATCAATGATTATGTTATGTCTGATTATGAAGCAGTAAACTTACTCTCTAAGAATCTAAACATTAACGCTAGTGATGCTAGAAAACAATTAAGTTGTTTCCCTAGTGAATATTCCATTGATGGAGAAAACATTCCCGACCTTGTAAAGAAAATGAGAAAGGCTAGAAGACAACTGAAAGGAGAACAAAGAACTAAGATGGCTAAGGCTATTGATACTGTTATTGACGGCTATTCCGACCATATCAATAAATGCATAGATTCTATCTATTGGATTAAGCCATACAAACCTGCAATACTTAAGATGGGGTTTAATGAAAAAGACTTAATAAAAATAAATAAAATAAATAGTGTCAATGGTAGAAGAGATATTATTGATGCCATTTGTAAGTATTGGGAATGTGATTTGAATAAGACAGACATGGTTTATTCTAAGGAATATGCTCAACTAGAAAAAGAATGCCGTATTGCTAAAAGAGATTACAAAAAACAAATAAAAAACATTAGTGACCAGTCCATTACTAAAAGCAAGAAAGAAAGAATACTTTCTTTTATTGAAAGTGAAATTATTAAGAGTCCTTCTATTGGTGCTAAACAAATTCACGATAGAATGCCAAACACTTTGCATAAAAGCACGACAACAAATATGATTTCTAAAATGGTAAAGAAGTTAGATGTTGCTAATGTTGATGGAGCATATTATAAATTACCAACAATGCTTAAGAAAAATATTTGGGCTTATACTGCGGCTTTTATTGATTCGGATGGTTATATTACAATGGATAGAAACCATAACCCTAGAGTCGGACTTATTGCTACAGGAGAAAGAGGAAGGGCATTTATGGAAGAGATGCACAAGAGTATAGGTTTCGGTAAGTTACATCTAAATCAAAAATCCCCGCAACAAACTAGGCCGGTTCAAAGATTAAATTTTTATTCTCAAGATGATGTTTATGGCTTATTAGAAAAGTGCTTACCACACTTTAGATTAAAGAAAGGTAATGCTAAATTACTTATGGAACTTATACGAATGAAAAAATCCTACAAAAAACAAGATTGGTATAAGGGAAGATGTGATGAGATATTCAAGTTAATGAAGTGGGAGAACCACAAAGACCATGTAGGGTTTGATTGGTTGAAAGAGGGAATATACCTTGACAATATACAGAAATACAAAGACAATTGTAAGATGTCTATAATGGATAGTATGGAAAATATTGGTGGTATGATTATCAAAGCAAATGAAATGGAAGATAAAGGGCTTTCTTGGTATGCTAAAGGAAACAACAAAAAGAAATTTTTGTTAGACAAAGATGGCGTTAGACATGCGGCAGGTGCGGCAGTTTTCAAAGGAGATAAAGTTTTGATTGTTCAGCGTTCTCCCGAAGAAGATACTATGATAGGTATGTGGGAATTTGCCGGAGGTAAGGTAGAAGAACTTGATGAGTTTAATGCTGATGGAACTCCCGATGCAGAAAAGGTTTGTATGATTGAAGCAGGTGAAGAGTTAGGACTTAAGAAAAAACCATCATCTAAATTAGGAGTTCATTTTGATAGGAACATGAAACCACCAAAGAAATATCATTGTTTTAGAATAGAAGTAGAAGATGACTGGAACCCTACTCTATCCTTTGAGCATAGCGACTACAAATGGATTACTGTTGATGAGTTGAAAGAATATCCCGATAATAAATTAAGCCACCATGTTGCTTATTTGATAGACAAGATGTGATAATATGAATACAAAAGAATGGGTAATTAGTAAACAGAAACTACAATTCAAGTATTGTGGTAGATGCTTTACTGTTAAAGATGTTCATCCATTTGGTTTTTGTAAAAAATGTTGGGAACAAGCAGGTAAACCTATGGGGATGAAAGCATGAGTTGGGAAGAAGTGTTGAAAAAGAAAAAAGCAGGTAGGGCTACTGCTACTCATAACAGTAAAGGTGAGGAAAAAGACCGTTGCGCTAGAATTGCAGATAGGCCAAGTAAATACGGCTCAAAAGGAAGCGCATACAAATCGGGTGCAATTGTTCAATGTAGACAAGGGAAGATTTGGAGAGATATAAAATGAGTTGGCAAGAAGTTCTCAAGATTGAGAAAAATCTACGAGTATGGTTTGGACAAACTGCTCAAGGCGAAAAAGGAAAACCAAAAGTAAAGGGTTGGGTTTCTTGTCAATCTTGTGAAGATGATAAAGCAGGAGTAAAACCTTGTGGAAGAACAGATGCCTCTAAAGGAACTAAACAAAGATGTAGGCCGACTTGTGCCGCTTGTAAAACCTATAAGAGAAGAAAAGGTAATAAGAGAAGTAGAGGCAGGGGATTCACAAGATGAGTTGGAAAAAAATATTAAAAACGCACTGTAATGAAAAAATGGATTGCGGTTGTGCTAAGTGTAGAGAGAAAACTAACAAGGCACTTGTAGGAAATCAAAAAAGAATTGATGTGGCTAAACCAAAAGGAAGAATAACAAGAGCAGATTTTGATAAACTTAGAGACGAAAAGAAAGCCATGAAGAGTGATGCTCAAATAGAAAAAGAAATACTCGCTGAAATTAAAAAAGAAGGTGGAGCATTAGGTATGAAAAACCTAAAAGCAATAGCCCCTCCTAAAGAATTAAAAAGAATTCTTGATGCTATGAAAAGAAAGAAAGTTATATTCATGCACAAAGATGGAGACATTTATACACACAGTCCGAGATGATTTTATGACTTGGCATATTATTCTTAAGCAACTAGAATGTCCTAGAGCAACACAAGACTTAATGCTCAATACTAAGAATAGAGATGCCGCAGTTAAAAATCCTAATATTAGATATGGCCCACTTAATCTCAACGACAAAAAATATTGGGAAGAATATGCTAAGAGATGGAAGACTACTGCTGATGTAGCAAAGAAATCTAATTGTAGTAATTGTGTTGCTTTCGACATATCACCAAGAATGGATGAATGTATGCCACTAACTACTGATGATGATGGGCGTTTAGGATATTGTTGGATGCATCATTTCAAGTGTCATTCAGCAAGAACTTGTTATACTTGGGCTAAAGGTGGCCCAATTGATGATGATAAAACATCTAAAGAAAATCAAATGAGGGGTAAAAAATGAGTTGGGAGGATATATTAAAGAATCCGCCACCGTTAGATGCTAACGATGAAAAAGAAATTCAAGATTTAATGCGCTTTAGAAACATGGATAGGCAAACTGCCGAAAGAACGATTAGACGAAAAAATAAGAAAACAGGTCAAAGAAAACAACCCACTTATGAAGATTATATGCGTTCTAGAAAAGAAGAAGTTTTAAAATTCAAAAGACGCTTTAAGAAAGTAGTCACCAATAAAAAGACAGGTAGAACTAAGACTGTTAAATATGGTCAAGCAGGGAAAGCCAAAGACGGCGGAGATAGAATTAGACCAAATACTTCTAAGGGAGATGCTTATTGTGCTAGGTCAAATAAAATCAAAGGTAATTGGAGAAGCGACCCAAATAGCCCTAATAATCTAAGCCGTAAAAAGTGGAAATGTCATGGTAATAAATCCAGTAAATGATGCGAAGATTCTATAATAGATAGAATAGTCCAAAGTAAACGGGGGTAGTTGTTATGGCAGAAAAACGAAGACGGTTCTCTTTCACAAATCTTTTCAGGCGTACTACACCAAAACCTGCCGATAGGAATATTTACAACATGGGTATTCAAGAAAGGCAAAATAACTACATGATGACTGCCCCCATCATCTATTCTATGGTTCAACAATCAGTTATTGTTAGAACTTGTATAACTCAACTGAAGCAGGAAGTCTACAGAAGAGGCTATGAATGGGAAAAAGCATACGAAGCACTTTGTAATGATTGCGGTAAGAAACACACTACTCCTGCTACAGAATGTATTAGGTGTGGCTCAACTAATTTGAAAGTTCCCGATGTCAAACAGTTAGAATATGCTGAAAAATTCTTAGAAGGTTATGTCAATTCATCCGAGCAATTGTTTATTGATGTCTTAAAAGAACTAGAGGATGATTTGAATATCATGGATGACGCATACATAGTTATGGTCAAAGAATATTTCTTAGACGGTAATGGTAAAATTAGAATGCATCGTGTTAAAGAAGTATATCGTGGCGACCCTGTTACCATGTTTATTTATGCCGATGAAGATGGTGTTAAAGGAACAAAGGGTTTCACTTGTGTTCATCATAGAGATGCTATCTCTACAGAACCTCATGACACTTGCGAAACTTGTGGCTCTCCTCTTAAGCCAATACACTATGTAAATAGAGCAAAGGGAGATGACCAATATTTCCTAAAAGGAGAAGTCTTACATTTTAGTAAGTATAGTCCTTCTAGGCTTTATGGTTTCTCTCCTGTAATTACACTTTACAATCACATTATGACTTTAATTGCTATGGAAAACTATGTCAATTCAGCCTACACTAAGAGCAGAATGCCAAGAGGTTTACTGGCCGTTCAAACTAGAAACATGGATTCAATGAGAGCCTTTTGGAGAGGAGTAAAAGAAAAGATGGAACAAGACCCTCATTTTATTCCAGTAATGGGAATAGAAGCAGAAGGTGGTAAGGGTGCTGTTGAGTGGATTAAGTTCATGGATAGTCTAAAAGAGATGGATTATATTTCTGTTAAGGATGATTTGAGAGATAGAATATCAGCATTTTATGGAGTAAGTAAAGTTTTCATGGCTGATAATACTACAAGTGGTGGATTAAATAATGAAGGCATGCAGATACTTGTAACTAATAGGGCAGTTCAAATGGCTCAAAATGTTTACAATAATTATGTATTTCCATATCTTGTTAAGCAATTTGGCATTACTGACTGGAAACTTAAACTTCCTCCAAGTGAAGAAGAAGATGAAATTGCGGGATTAAGAAAGAAAGAAATCGAAGTTAATATTGCGGCTTCAATAAAGAACTTAGGTTTTGAAGTTGATATGGATGAGGATGGTAACTTTACTTACAATAAACCCGAACCCGAACCAACGGAGGGAGAGCCACAAGAAGGTGGAGAAGAACAAATAGAAGGCGACCCGTATGCGGGAACTAATATAGATGCTTCACAAATGGGGCAGATGCAGGAACAGATGATGTCTCAACCACAAGAAAATCCGGCAACAACTAGAAATAAACCTTCTATGAGTACAGGGCCGGATAAAAGATTAACTGGATTACCTCAAGATGCAGGTAATCAAAATGTAGATACACGAACCGAAAGGAGGACAGGTTAGATGAGTTGGGAAGATATATTAAAAGCAGGTAAAGAAAAAACCTTAATCAATAGGCTAAAAAACATGGCAAAAAAAACAGGAGAAACATTAGGTTATTTATTGATGATGTTCATAATGGGTAAAGGAACTGCTAACTTTGTTAAAGAAACTGGATTTAGAATAGGGCAATTTACAGAAGAAGAAATAGAAAGGTTGGAATCTTATAGACATGAAATCTACCCAAGCCCCGATGATAATTAGGTGATAAAATGAAAGAAGACAATAGACAGAAAGAGATTAGATTGAAAAAAGAACTAGCAAAAGTAAAGACACAGAATGCAAATGAGACTAGAAAGACCACGAAGAATCGTGATTTTTCTGTTGGTGGACTACCACCGGACACAACTCATAAAGCAATAAGAGCATCTAATGATGTTCCCGATGTTATCTTACCCCCACAAAAGCGTAGGGGTAAGAAAGAGAACATTCCATTTTGAGGCGTTACTATGTTTATGAAGGCTATCTTGCACAATAAAGAAGATGACCTTCATTTTCTTTTGAAGTGTTTGGTAGATGAAATAGATGAAGGCTTACTTCTAAAGCAGGATGAGTTTGAAGAGGCTGATAAAAAACTAGAATCGGCTAGAGAAAAAGATGAAGAAACTGCCGCACAAACAGAAAAAGAACTCGCTTCGCATATTGAAAACACAATGGGAGAAAAGGTGGCGGATAAAGACGAAGAAAATAAAATGGTTGAAGCCTATAATAAAATGTATAGCGGTTTCCTAAATTATGTTAAAGATAGATTTACTGACAAAGAAGTTATTGAAAGGTATGAAGGCACAGAAGAACAAAAGGGCAGAATACAATTATTACAAGATGAACTGGATGAGAAAACACCGTTAAGAGAAGGTTCAAGAAAAGCCCCCCTTACTGATGCACAAAAAGAAAACTACAAACAACAAATTGAAGGAATGGAAAAAGAAGTTGCTAATGCAAAGAAAAACATTGCAGATAAAAAGGCAAGAGAAGAAAAAGCCCTTAAAGATATTGAGGATGGTAAAGATTTAGTCATAGACTTAGGTAGTGATTCTCAATTTAAACCACTTACTATTCCTAATGCCGATGTCGTAAGAGCATTGAATGAATATAAGAAAACTGCTAAAGTAAAAGCAGAAGCAAAAGACATACGCCCACCGAAGGCTTCTACTTTAGAAGGTTTAGAAACCCTAGCAGGAAATCCCACTAAAAGACTAAAAGAATTATTAGGAGATAAAAAGGTAAAAGACGCTTTAGGAGATAAAGTTGAATTGGGTACAAAAACTATTTCCGACGCTTTTATTGAAGCAGAAGATAAAGGAAAGGCACTTGAAGCCTATGATAGAGCATTGGGTTTAATTCAAACCGAATTAAAAAATCTAAAAAGACTAAAAACTAAGACTACTACTAAAAATAAAATAGAAGAACTTGATAAGAAAGTGAAGGATTTACAAGGTTTATACAACACTTTCCAAGAAAGAAGAAATAATGTCCGTGAAGACAAAGGAGATAGGTCTGTTACTCCTATGTCTACTACTAAAACATACTACAAAGACCTTAAAGAAGCCATAGAAGATTTTAGAGCAAGTGCTATTACACATAAAGATAACCCCAACAGAATAAAAATAGCCGCAAAAAAACATTTAGATTCAACTAACTTAGGTGATTTTCAAACAGTTCTTGCTGTTATTAATGTAATGAAGGGTAGCGAAGTTAGAGCAGATAAGTTACAAGAAGCCGAAAAGAGAAAGGCTAAACTCAAAACAGAAATAGAGGGTTTGAAAGGGCAAGGCAGAAAAACCTCAAGAAGAAATAAACTTATTCAAGAGTTTGAATCTACTATTAGAGAGATACAAGAGTTACACCAACTTAAAGATATTAAAGAAGGTAAGATAAAAACAAGAACACAGTTAGGAATAGAACCTACTGCTCCTAGTAAACAAGTAAAAACTATGAGCGATAAAGATTTTAGAGAAGTCCTATCGGGAAGTCCTACATCTATAGACAAAATAAAGGAACAGGTAGAACAAGAATTATCTTTGACATATGACCAGTTTAAGGCTGAAGGTGAAAAGAAAAGAAAAGAAGCAATCAAAGCATTAGATGTTGCTTTTGAAAGAAAGGAAGAGAATGATGACAATACTAAAGAATATAATAAAAATAAAGAAAGAATAAATCTTTATTATAGTGATGATGAAAAAGACGGTTCTCTTAGCAAGAAAACATATAATCAACAGAAGAAGAGACTAAAAGTTAGATTGGCAGAAATAAAACAATCAGTGAAGGATTCTGCCGAAGACAAAAAACGACAGTCAAGAACATCAGCAGACATTAAAGAAAGAAAAGAAAAGGAAGATGCTGAATTAGCAGAAGACTTGAAAAGAATTCAACAAGGAAGAAAAAAGCGATTGAAAAAACAAGACATCGTAGATACTTTCTTAAGATATGATATTAATAAAGATAAAAAATTAGTATTAAGAGATATTCCCTTTGATGAAGAATCTAAAGACTATGCTACTATTAAGAAAACCATAGATGAAATACTGCAACTATTACAAAAAGAAGTCAAAGGTTTTGATGCTAATCTTGAAACTGTTATAAAAGCATCATTTGATTACAATGAACCCGATGTATCGGAAGCAGGTAAAGAGAAAAGAAAGAAACTAAAAGAAAAATTACAGGCTAAGAGAAGAAGCCTTAGAGGAAAGAGGGCAGGTAAAGAACAAATAAAAGCAACACTACCTGCTAACTTGATTAAACAACTTGCTGATTTAGAAGATGATATATCGGATTTAGTTATAGAATATTTAACAAAAATGTTTCCCAATTTTACTTTGTCATTAAAACTACCTACCCTCAATGTTTTTCCAGTTGTTGTATATACAAAAGAGTCTGTTAAGTTAAGGGAAAAAGAATTCAAAGAATATGTTGAAAAGGGGGTTGAACGGAAAAAAAGAAAATACACGCCTTTAGTTAAAGAAAAAATAGGTTCGCCTAGAGTAATAGAGGCGAGAGTAGAGATATTTAGTAAGGAGGGTAAGGCTAGTAAGACTAAAGATAACTATGTCAAATCGTCTCTTTCGGAGCATTTTAGATTATTCCCTACTCTAATTGATGATAGCGATAAACAAAAACCAAACTCACTGGCAGTACAAGAAATGTGGGGAGGACTTATTGATAATTTAAATGAATTAAGTAAACTCTCCATAACTAAAAAAGAAAAAGAAGACACCAAGAAATTCCTTGAAGAATATGATAAAGATTTAGAAAATAAATTCAAAGCGTTCAAAGGTGCTAAAACAGATTTACTTAAGTTCTTTGAAGCCATAACAAAATTTGCTGAAGACTATGAAAAACTCGCTGACGAGTATGATAAAGTAGTAGCGCAGATGAAAGGCGGTAAGGCTAAAACAGGCAAGGCTTTAGAAAGTGAACTTAGAACTAAATGGGATGCTTGGATGAAAACAAACGAAGGCAAAGAACTGCCACTGAATTTTATGGGAGTTGAAATAAAAGACTCGGATTTAAAAGATAAAACTATTTCAAAAGAAGAAAAGGAGAAGACACCATTAGACTTCTTTATCGAAAGAATGTCTCGAACTTTAGAAATTATTAGAGAATATTACAGAAGGGCAAAGAAAGTCAATGAAGGCCAAAGACCTACTAAAGAGGAAGTGACTTCTTTAGAAAATGATATTGTGTCTACAATCAAACAGACAGAATCCTTAGATTCTACTAAAGAAATATTCTTGACTAAAGAAGAAAGAGAAGACATCATGGATGGTTTAGTTCATCTAAAGAAAGAAATAGGATTACCAACTCAAAGTGAAAAATCCGTAGATAATTTAATAGATTTAGAACAAGCGTATGAGAATGCATTGAGTAGATTGACTACAAAAGAAACAGAAGAATCCACAATCAAACCATCTACTACAGAACAAAAAGGAACGCCACCATCCGCAGAAGAGTTACAGGCTTGGTTTGAAAATTGGTTGGAAAGAGAATTAAAATTTTCCAACAAAAAAGATTTGAAAGGAGATAAGAAGAACTTACAATCAAAGGCTAAAGAGTTAGAAGAAAGACTAGTCGGTTTATTAGAAGTTTTCTTTGTTAATATCAAAAAGTCTTCAATAGTTGAATTTAAGAATAAACTAAAGATACAGGACTACAAAAGAAATCCACAATCTCTAAGAAGAATACTACTAACCAAAACAGTAAGTGACTCTAAGGCATTTGATAATGTTGCAGACCTAGAAAGTCTAATGAAACAATTTATGGGATTAGATGAAAAGTTAAAGAAAGAAATGGACTTGAATAGAATTTTGGCTGAAGTAGATAAAATAGAAATACTTGCTGATTTTGCAGAATTGCCGAAGAACTTTTCTGAAGAAACAAACGCACTTGAAAGAGAAATTCTTGAAGAAATTAGAGCAGAAAAGGAGGAAGGAAAATGACATGGGATTATTATGAAGAAGGTAAAGAGTTTACCATAAAGAAAGAAGAAAAAGTAAAGAAGAATATATTAGACACACTGGATAAAAAACAGACTAAGCGTTTAAAGAAAATACTACAATCAACACAACCAACTGAATTTTTTGGTCAAGACTTTACTAAGTTAGGCGAATTAATTACTGCACTAAAAGATGTAGAATTAGTTAAGTCCGATAAGAAACTTACAAAGAAAATGAAGTCTATGGATGAACGGAATGTAGATATAGTCGCTTCGGCTACCGAACTTCGTAAGGACTATGAATTGCTTTACAGACAACTAAGAGATTTAGTATATCCAAAGAAGGAGGAAAAGAGATGACATGGTGGAGCATAATAAAAATTAGCGAAGATGCTAAACGCTCTATTATGGATAGGTTTGGGTCTAAAAAGGAAAGAAGACCTAAAAAATCCATAGGGCAATCTTTTGGAACTAAAGGAAAAGCCGCTACTTCGGCAACTAAACCTTGTCAAATGTGTGGACAAAAAAAATCTATGCGAAATATAAATTATTATCCTCCCATGAAAGCACTATGTAATTCATGTGCTAAGTTCAAATATGGGGAAGATTACAAATCAAAGAAGACAAAGATAGAACCGGATTGATAAATATGAGTGAAGAAAATACAATTAATGAAGAACTACTTGAGATAATCAAGGCACTAACTTCTAAGATAGAAAGTTTAGAGAGAGCAGTTTACAATGACGATAACCTACTAATGAAGTCCGGTTTTGTTGTTGTTGATAGCCCTACTCCAAGAATGAACAACGGAACCATTGGTGGTTCTCCATTGAAAGATGTTGGAAATATGGAATGGAAAGACATTCATAAGATGGTAGAAAAAGTAGGTGGACAATAATGCCGGAAAGAGTAACAAGAGAAGAAAAAATAATTAGCCTCGCTATTGAAAAAGCAAGAAAGGCTAAGGAAGAATTAAGCGCAAAAAAGAGAATGAACATAGAACCTACTCAAGTAAAAGAAGTAGATACTAGCGTAGAGGAAGTTAAGATTAAGCGACCTAAAGTACAAGATGCTTCTAAGATTACTAACCAAACCCGAAAAGATGAAGGGTATGGTTTAGCCGGTGAGAGTTTGAAAAAGGCAGAAAGAACAATAGAGCAAGATAATGAATCCTATGCTAGAGCAGTTAAGCAACTCGAAAATGAATTTAAAGTTGCCATCAAAGAGATAAAGGCTTTTGGGAGAGTAGGAGCGTATGCGGGGAGAGAACCTAGTCTAAAGGAATTAGAAAACGCACTTAAGGGCATGGAAATTAATCTTGATAGAAAAGAATACAACAATTCTAGGATAAGACAGGGTAAGGAAAATATGCCAAGTTATAGCGAATATAAAACAAGCCTAGAAACCCCCGAAGAAAGAGCAAGAAAAGTTAGTTGATGTTTCATGCCACTCCTTATTGAGAAGGATAAGTCAATATCCACAGATATTCTAAGACTCTTTGAAAGAACGAGAGTTGCTTATCTTTCAGCAAGAACCGACCCAAAGGAATACGGTTCTAAATGGAGAAACGCAGTAAATAAAATTAAAGAAGCATATGAAATGACAGATGCTCTTTCAAAAGAACTCAAGGATTATATTGATGAAGACTTATTAGAATCAAATGATGTTTCCGACCCAACAACAAACAATGCCGAAAAATTATATCAAGGAATTAAAGCACTAAGGTATTCTTCGGAAGAAGTTAGTGACCCCTTCGCTAAAAAATTCAAAGGTAGTGTATTAGAAGCATTATTAGAATCACCCGAACTTATGATTAAGTTTGTTCACTATGCTATTAGAGAAGATGACAAGGCATTACCTAAAGAAGCCTATTCAATTAAAGACATGAAGCCCGATGATATTACTGAAGGCTTAACTGGACTAGACTTAGAAGTTGATGATGTTGCACTTTACATCATAGAGCATTATGGCGACGATAAAGATTCTAAAAAGGTGGAGTCTAAGGTGAAGGCCGCTATGAATATGCTAGAATTAATATTCTTATCTAAGAATACTAAAGAAGAGTGGCTTGAACTAGAAGATATAGACACAGATGCAGACGAAACTAAAGCCAAGGATGAAACTGATAAAGATAAAAAAACTATCTTGAAAGAAAAGAAATCCGATGAAGAGAAAGCCCAAAGTGATTTTATTATTCCTAACAAACCAATGTATAGGATATTTACAATAGAAGATATGAATGAACTAAAAGGATTTAGTGGAGAATACTATGTCCAAGAAAAATATGATGGATTTAGAATACAACTTCATAAAATAGATAAGAATATTAAAGTCTATGATTATACAGGTAAAGATATATCTAGTAAGTGTAAAGATGCAATAGAAGAATTAGAAAAGAAACAATTTGGAGACTGTATACTAGATGCTTCCTTGGTTTTATTTGACGGAGAAGATTCTCTTAAAAGAAAAGAAGCGGTAGAATACTTAGAAGGAAAGAGAGAAGGCAAGGCTAGAATCCATGTGTTTGACATTATGAGACACAACGAAGAAAATCTCATGGAAGATACATTACAAAACAGAATGCAAATAATGTTCAATAACTATTCTATACATTCTAGTGAAGCCTTAACATTCCCATCTAAAAAAGATACAAGAGTGGCTGATAGTCTAAAGGATGTTGAAGAATATGCTAAGAAGATTATGGAAATGCCTACTGCTGAAGGTGCTATGATTAAAGACTCTACATCAACTTACTACTTAGGAACAAAGAAAAACCCTAAGTGGATTAGATGGAAGCCTTTTGTTGAGTTAGATTTAATTGTACTTGATAAGAAAAAGAGTGGTTCTAACTTTTCTTACAAGTTAGGGGCGGGGCCAGTTGAAGAAGATGGTGAAAAAATAGAAGGCGTAAACTATCTTAATGTAGGTAGTGCTACTAATACTAAAGTTTCAGCAGATGTCGGAGAAGTTGTTAGAGTTTCTATTGATAAGGTAAAAGAAGTTAAGGGCAAGCCAGTTGTTTATTCAGCGAAGATAAATGAAATTGCTGAAAGTAAGGCACCGGATAAGTTAGTTACACTACAAATGCTAATCAACGATACTGATAAGTCTTTGAAATATAATGTAGAAGAAGTAGAGAAAGGTATTGTAGTTTCTGACCATATTCACGGCGAAGCCAATATTATAATCAAAGGAGATATGGATGGTTTTACTATCTATGGATTTGAAGAAGACAATCTAATGGCTAAGAATGCACTAATGGATTTAGACCTGTGGAAAGAACAGGCAGAAGAAATAATGAAAACAAAACAATCTAAACTTACTGTTGCTATATTTAATTTCTTAAAGGAAAAGGGCGCACAAGTACCGAAAGTTGTTCATAATTTCTTAGTTAAAAATCACAAAAAAGAATATCAAGACATACTAGAAAGTAAAGAAAGTCGAGTTAAAGACTGGTTTGAAAACAGGGATGGAATATCTTTTGATGTTAAAACGAAAAAGTTGTTTGCTGAACATGATAAGATATTGATGGACACCATTAAGAAAGAGTATGAAACTCCCGAAAAATACAGAAGTGGTGAGTTTAAGATATATCTTAGAGATGATGATAACCTAAATATTGTTATGAAGTTGGGCGATGAAAGCATAAACTGGATGGTTAGATTAGATAGCAAAGATGACATCTTTGAATTGTTTGGTAAAGCCGGTAAGTTCCCTGCTATTGTTGCTAAGAATATATCTAAGCGTAAAGTCATTGATAGTGGAGATGTTAAATTAGGCGTTCAAAAGGAAGGCTACCATGAGTATTTCTTAGATGGTAATAAGTTTGAAACTAAACTTCATGTTAGAATGCTTGAAGTTAAAGGAAAAAGAATGTGGCTAGCATGGACAGGCTATGAACAAAAACCTGCTGATACTGATAGTGATAGAGGACTATGGAATATTTATGAAGATAAATACAGTAGTCTTGAATTACCTCCAAAAGACGACTAATGGTTTAAAATAACCGTGTGTATTATATATCAAAAGGAAATTTTTTCTTTTTGAGCGAAATGTCATCGGCAGTATTAGCAACGAGAAATGATGGGTTCTCCATCCTCAAGGCTAGAACTGATGATTTAATGATTGGTGGCTATGCTAGCATAGAGATAGTTGATAAGCAAAACGACTTAATCACACTAAAGGCACTTAATGAAGCAGTTACTAAATTTATGGGAGACTCTAAATTTAGAAATGTTATGACAAACCATTCCAATGTTCAAGTTGGAGAAGTTGTAGATTCTTATAGAGACACTACAGGAAGACTTTGGAAATCCGAAGTAGATGATGTAGGTTTCTTTGTAGTAATTAAACTACGAGACGATATAGAAAAAGCCAAAGAAGTTGGCAGAAACATTCGCAAAGGGTCATTAAGGTCTTTTAGCATAGGAGGCCAAGCCCTCCAAAAAGTAAAGAAAAGCCATGAAAACTTGGGTGAGTATAATGAAATCAGCAAGTTAGAGTTGCATGAAATTACTATATGCGAAAAAGGAATTAATCCCGAAGCGAGGTTCGATATTTTGAAACAAGATAAAGGAGACATAAACATGAGTGAAAAACTAGAAAAAGCATTAGCGGAGTTAGATACTTTGCTAGAAGAAGTAAATACGCTTCGTAAAGAAGAAGAGATAGACCTGAAAGAAGAAGAGATGGCTGATGAAACAGAAATGGGCGACTACGGTATGGACAAGGAAGATGAAGAAGACATGGAAATGGCTGATGAAACAGAAATGGGCGAATACCAAGATGATGAAACCAAGGCTTACTTAAGAACTCTTGATGGTGCAGGAAACCAAATTGGAGAACCTGCTGACCGTATTGTTATTAACAACGGTAAGCCAACTTCATCCGATATGCCAGTCGTAAAGGCTTTTGGTAACGGTGAATTTGACACACTAGATTTGTCAGTTGGAAACATCGAGAAGGCTTACGAGGCTTTCCGACAAGAGCAGTTAGAAACTCTTGCTTATGATAACCTAAAGAAATCATTTGAAGCAAGATTCGCTACTGAAATTACATCAAGAGAAAACACAATCGCAAAGCAAAACTATGATGCCGCTAGCGAGATTGCTTCTCTTAAGGATGAATTTACACAACTAAGGAAATCATTGACCGCAGAAAAGGAAACTATTCTAAAGGCTCAAGAAGAATCCGCAGTAAAACTCCCAAGTATGGATGAAATGGCTAACATGGATTGGTCGGACATTCACAAAATGGTAGGAGGAATTTAAGATGACAGGATATATTAATACAATCGCAGACTTAGAAGCAAGCACATATGGAATAAACAATCTACCTGCCGGTAATGCTCTTTTGAAGCAAGCCGGTGCTATTGGTGGAATACACACAGGACACGATGGTTCTCCGGCATTCTCCGGTAGTGCTGTTAGTGATGTATCTGCACTATACAATATTGTTTACGGACAAAAAGTATGGTCAATGTTGAATAGAGAAGTTAATGCTCTTTCAATGATTTCAAAAAGACCTTACAGTTCTAGCGGATGGAGAGTTCTACAATCACGACCTGCCGGTGGAAGCGGTAACTTGTTTACTGTTGATGCAACAGGTAATGCAACACTAGGAGAATTAGGTTCGGATAACCCAAGAGCAGACCTTATTGGTGGTGTTCCTGAAAATGCAGGACTTTCAACTGCGGCTGACGGACTTGGCCCAATTGCACCAACTTATGCACAACTCAACATGAGTCCTAAAGTAGTTGCACACCAATTTGATTTCAGTGAACTTGCTATGGAAATGGCACAAATTGATGATGGTATTGGCGATATTAGAGCGCAAATGCGTGAAGATATGGGTAAGCACCATGCAGAAGTTCAAAACAAAATGTTGGTTATGCCACTAGAGCATTATGGTGAATCATCCGCTATGCCAAATATCGGTAACAACTATACTTCTCTAAACAAGGTTATTACTTCAAGAGCAGAACTACTAGCAATTGATGGCGGAGTTATCGCAACTGATACCGCTTCCGCTTCTAACGCACTAGGAAAAATTTACGGTAGAGAGAGATTTACTGCCGCTTCTTTCCTTGATGCAGAAGTAGACTTTGGTAGTGGATATGCTAGTGGTGATGTTCGTTCATTAACCCTAACAAGACTTAACGATATGATTAGAAACCTAAGACTATCCGGCGGTTCTCCAAAGGTTATTCTAACTGGATATGATACTATTCAAGCAATCGCTGACTTGCTACAAAGTCAAGAAAGATTCATGGATAGAAAAGAAATCGTACCAACCGTAAACGGTGTTAGAGGAACAAAGGGTCAAGAAGTTGGATTTAGAGTTGCTACTTATTACGATTTGCCACTTATTCCTGTAAAGGACATGTGCCAAACAGGTAGTGCTTCAACAAAACTAAGCGACTTATTATTCCTTGATACAGACCACCTATGGCTATCCGTTATGAAGCCAACTCAATACTTTGAAGATGGTATTGCTAACGGAAATCCATTCGGTGTTGGAACTCTAGGTAACAGGGCATTATACAGAACAATTGGTGAAGTAGGATGTTCATTCTTTAGAGGACAAGGAAAAATAACAAACATACAATGAGGTGAAGAAATATGGCATTTAGTTATACAATAGAAAACGAGCAAATATTAGAAGGAAACATGAAGATTGTCTATGGAACATGGAACGCAGACTCGGTAACAGGTGGCGACATCGTTACTGGATTAAGTCGAGTTGATGTGTGTGTTCTAGGACATACAGGTTCAGCAGTAGAAGCGGCGGCGGCAGTTGTCAATGAAACACTACCTTTGGCTAGTGGTTCAGTAACAATTGTAACAACAAGCGGTGATACTGGAACTTTCATAGCAATTGGACAGTAAGGTGATTAATAATGGCACTAACAGTAACATTATTAGCAGACCATAAAGGAGTTACCCGACCAAAAGTTAGTGGTGATGAATATGTGGTTGATGCACTAATAGATATGGACACTTACGCTTCCGGCGGTTTAGAAGTATTGGCTTCAGCACTTGGTCTATCAACAGTTACTCAAGTCATAGTTACAGGACAAGATTCAGTAGTTGGATTAGTTGTTCCCGAAGTATCAGCAACAGGTTTGTATGCAGGAACTACCTCATTCAAACTTAATGTGATAATCGGAACAAGCGGTGCTAACGAAGAAGGCGGTTCAGTGGACTTTGGCTCGGTTAGAGTAAGAGTTTATGGAAACCTTTGAGGTGGCTTGATTGGTAACAGTTAGATTAACTGATAACTCAAAAATCGGTAGACTTAACATTACACCAAAGCAAGAAATAACAAGGAAAGAAGAAGCGACAGTCTCAGTAAAATGGGCTGTCCTTCGTCTTTCCGACCCAAATTATTTCTTTAGTTTTAGTGAAGAAGACCGTGAAGAGTTATTAGAACTTAATGAAAAACTAGTTCTAATGGGTTGTAAGGAAACAGGAAAAGATATTTCAACTGTTAAAGAATTAGCAGACGAACTACTTCCTAAGAAAGAAGTTATTCGTAAGAAACCAACTCCTAAACCTAAGCCAAAGCCTAAGCCTAAAGCAAAAACTCCTTCTAAAACAAAGAAAGAGTAATCGCTACATTAAATAGGTGGAGTCTTTCTCCATAGATTGAACAGGTGATAGTATGGCGGGCATAGGCGGTTGTAGAAGTAGTGGCGTATTAGGGGCAAGTGCGATTGTAAGTAGTGAAAACGCTAAGTTAATTAGCATTCATGCGGCAATTACAATTGCTTCTAATGCGGCAGTTACAATTAAGGTTTTTAATGGAACGGATAATACCGGAACAGAAGTAGCGAGAATACATCATAGCGTTACAGGACATTATAATCTTGAATACGATATGCATGGGGTTCTGTGTAGGAGTGGAATATTCTTGGAAGTAACAGAAGGAGGAACTTCTACGGCCAATGTTTCTGTCGAGTTCAACTGAGGTTTTATTATGGCGGCACTAAGTCAAGACACAAGATTAGTTATGACAATTTTATTTGTCGGAACAGTTAGCGGAGCGAATGTATATTTCTATTCTGCTTATGGATTAAATTTCCCTTACGGAGCATTAGCACATTCTGTTCTGTTTGGACTTATTACGGTGGGTGGAATAATGGTTATGAAAGCATTGTTTGACCTATCACTAAACGATAAGATTGAGATACGATTACTAGACAGACAGATAGAAAATCATTTTCAAAGACTACAAAGAGAAGAACAAATTAAATCTAAACTACAAGATAGTATGAAGCAGTTCGGTACAGTAAGGCGTGAAAACTGGCGAAGTGGGGTCATGGCTACTGAAGACTACGACGATAATACAATAGGAAATGAATTCTTAGCAACTATACAACAATAGGTTGTGGTTGATTGGTCTTTGGCGACATAATGGGCTTTAGTGAGTCCGACTATGTATATAATCAAAGTCGGGCGCACTCGGCAGATATGTTCTTCATAAAAATGAAGATGTATTTTTGGGGAAGTTGTGTTGGATTATCAGCATTTTTGATAGGCAATATCATGGGAGTCTTTGACATCAATATAATGGGTTGGATTATAGCGAGGGCAAAAGATATTTGGGGGCATTAAATGTCCATAATGACGGGCTTCGCCATACTAGTTGGTGAAGCAATAATAGGCTTTTACAAAAAAGTTCATGCAATTAATTTTGGAGTTTATGGTTCTACAATGGTTGGTAAAACAACCCTAAGCCACCAACTTAGAACAAGGGGGGAAGTTCCCACAATAAAAGACAGAACCGTTGGTTTACATAGAGCCACTAGAAAGAATGTTAAGATTGATGGTAGTTCTCACACAATTAAGAGTGCTGACTTGGGAGGGGAAGCAATCTACTGGAAAGAATGGGTTAAAGATATGCAAAAGCGTAAAGTAAGATATATTATTTTTATGATAGACCACAGGCATTTAGATTCCCCTTCTAATTTAGACCATCAACTAGCATGGAAATTTTTAGTAGATACTATTGTAGCAGATAGATGGCCTTCGGGCAAAAAGAAAAAAGAAACAGACTATCCTATGGCAGTTGGTATATGGGGAAATAAATATGATATGTGGGGAGAGAAGTATAAAAGTGACAATCCTATAGACAAACATGAAATATTTGAACCTTTTAAGTATGGAATGAGGCAGTTAAATGACAAGGGAATACCTTGTTTCAAATATATAGTATCGGCTAAGTCCGACCCTGAGATGGTGTATAAAGGAATAACCACTATGATAAAGGATTATTGAGGAATGAAAGATGTATCAGCAACCGAATTTGATAAACACGCAACAAGCAAAGAACGCTTTTTTACCTAAACTGCAACAATATAGAGCAGTTGGGCCAATTGAAGATTATAAGTTTGATGCGTTAAAACCAAAGAAGCAAATGAAAGAAATAAGAAAAGTATTGTTACCGGAAAAGAAAAAGGTTCTCTTCATAAGATATGGTCACAAGTTTAACTTTAAAGATAGATGTGTAGTTTGTGGAACTCATCAAATTTGGGAAGCAGGAGATTACTTAAGGCCACCAATACCACTAGATAAAGTAGAGAAAGGAAGGCCACTAAGAGGAACTTACTGTCAAAAACATGCGGCTATCCATAAACAAATGGAAATGCTACAACAACAAATATTAGCAGATGAACACGGACTAGATTTTAAAGCGTTTATTCCTAAAGCCAAAATGCCTAATATGTTAAAAAGACAACAATTAAACAACTTAACGAAAGAAGATGTTATGAGGTTGACTAGCATGGGATGGACTATAACGCCACCAACACCGGCTACCGATGCAGAAACACAAATGGCAGAAATAGTTAGATTGATGGCGGAAATACAACTAAATACAGAAAGAGTTAATTATCTAATTAAAGGAGAACAGGGTGAATGATATGGGAATTTTAGGAACAAGTAACGGAACAGTCTTGGCATCAGTACAAGCACAAAGCGACCAACAATTCAAGAATGTAAATAATTTACTTTCTTTACAAGATAATCATGTTGAGGAGTTTTTTCAATATCACGGTCAAATGTTTTTAACACAAATAGAGAAACTTATGGAAGATGTTGTGGAAAGAGTAGTTAGTAAGATGTTGGCTAAATTACAATTCACAACTGATTCTACAACAGGAATGTTAAGAATACACAATGATGCTATGAGAGAATTTGAAAAGATAACTCAAGAAAATATTGAATTAGACATTCAAAAGATATTAGATGCGGCAATCAATACTGAAGTTGTAAATCAAAGAAAGTTAGCAAAACAACAATACTTAGAATCTCAAGGATTTAGCGGTGGTGGTGGCATGCAACAAATGGCACAACCAACAGCAGGTATGGCAATAGCAGGACTAACAGGACAAACTCAACAATATCAACAAATGCAAGGTGCTGTGAATAATGGTAGTGGCTATCCTATTCCACCAACGGGAACTGATAATTATGGAAGACCATATTGGATAGATGCTCAAGGACAAATGAGTTACGAACCTCCACAAAGCGGATTAGGTTTAGGTAGTGCTATACAAAAAGGTGCGGCTTGGGCTAAATGGTTAATGTGAAGGTGGTCTTTTGAAAGTAGACATCTTAGGTGGCTCTATCCCAAATTGGAGCGAAGATGTTGCTTTAGAGTTTTTTAAAGAGTATGTAGTTGTCGGAGTTTTAGATAAAAAAGAACAAGTTAGATTAGGGGATAATAATGAAAACGCTAATCAAATAAATAACATATTAGAGTTAGATGCAGTTAAGCAGTATAACACTAATACTAAGATAGTGGATGAATATAAAAAAACATATAAGCAGGGGTTAGATAAACTAAAAAATACTCCTATTAAAGAACTCATTGAAAATAAACCAATTAAGCCAAAATATGAATCAATAAAAACCATTGAATCATTAATGGATAAAGCACCTAACGAGTTAAGTAGAGCAGTTGTGTCGAGAATATTAGAATCTCCTACCGATGAAAAAGATACTAAGATTGCATTAAAAGAAGGTATTGATAATTACGATAGTTATTTTGATAGTTTGTATAATGTTACAGAAAAGGTAAGCAATGTTAAGAATGGTAAGAAGATTACTAAAACAGTTACATTAAATGAAATGAGTAATTTTAGAGAGGGTGCTAAATTTAAGAAGTTAGTAGAATTAGGTTTTACTAATATAAGTATAAAGGGAGAAAATAAAGATGGTCAAAGTTATAACTTGATTGAGGCCGTAGGTAATCAAACTAAAGCAGGTGATATTACTAGTAGGAAGGATGGCTTTAAGTCTAAAAAAGAAGTTACTTCGGGAGGAAGAACATTCCAAACCCGTTTCGCCATGACAGATGATAGTAGAGGAACTACAGTAAGAGGATTAGACTTACAAGAGATACCACTCTACTTAATTAATAGACGGAATAATAGTTTAAGAAAAATAGAAGAGGGTAGTTCAATAGACCCTTTAATTTTAGAAGCGGCTATTAAATACGATAGAGATAATCAAGAAGAAGTAGACACCTACAAGTTTGTTGATACAATTCCAAACATGCTAAAAGGTTTAGAAAAAACTATTCTCAATGAACTTAGAAAAGAAATGATAGACATTGAAAGAGATTTAGAAGATAAAAGTATTTACGAAGATAAAGAAACTGAATCGGGAAGAAGAATAAAAGAAGGCTCTAAGTTTGCTCCCGAACAAAGCAAAGTTATGGGTTTAGCAAAAAAGAAAAAGGTATCAAATAAAGTCGCTAAAGAAATAGTAGAATTGCACAATAAGTTAGAGAAAATAAAAGAAGATAGAAAAGAAAAAGAGGATGCTAAAAAGGTCAAAGAAATTCCGTTTGAAGAAATAATAGGCATCGGTATGAGTGGAATAAACTATAGTAATGCTGAAGATATTACGGAAAAAATACCATACCAAGTATTCTTTAAAGGTCAAAACAAATCAATAGAAAGCACACTATCCGCAGGAAATTATGTAGCAAGCATAAAGGAAGAGATAATAAAGAAGAAAGCAGAATTCTTGGACAAAGAAGAAGAGGATATATATTCCGATACAAGTGCAAAGATAAAATCTATGAAAGTAAATGCAGAATTTACAGACGGAGCGATTTATCAAAAATCTAAAGAGTTTCTACAAAAAGTGTTGATGAGATATTTAAATGACTTAGAGTATGTTTTTGATATTGAGTTTATTGTAATTAAAACCGAAAAAACTACAAATAAAGGCAAGACAAACACGACTTACAATTTTAAGAGACTCAACGCTAAAAGAAAACAAATCATATTCAAAGGTGGCGGCCTTAATCCCATTCCAAAAAACAAAAGACAAACTACCAAAATATTAGAAAGCAAAACTAATATCTCTATGATAAATACATTTATTAATTCTATTAGAAGTAGGGTTGATACACTAGAGAGAGGAATTTAATATGGCAATAGCATCATCCCCAAGCGACTACACTTCTATTGATGTAGATTATTCAACAGGAAAAGGCTACTATACGGACAAAGGAGCAGTATCGGATATGCTACAGGTTCCTGCTTTTAGTGGTTCTACTTATCCTTCTCAAGCACAAGTAGGTTCTATAATAAAAACAATAGAAGGTATTGTAGATGAAAAGGTAAAAAGGTCTTATAGGCCAATCATTCACAAAGATGAATACCATAACTTTGAATTTATGAATCACCCAATGCAAACTTACTACGGTGGCTATGTTGGTTTTGTTCAATTAACTACTATGAAAGTAAAGAAGATAGTTTCTCTTAAAGTATGGCAAGGAAATAGTTATTTAGAATTGGCATCGGCTCAAGCAAGCGTCACACTACACCCCGATGATTTTCATAGGCTTAGAAGCATAACATTACAATTGCCTAATAGCGGAGATTCATTTATTTTATATCACCATGCCGAAGGTGCAATGTCAGCACACAATACATTCGATAGTAGATTTGGAGCAAAGACTACTGCTAGAGATATTTGCCATTTAATTAATGAAGAATTCCCTGCTAATACTGCTCAATTTACAGGAGCAAATAGAGAAAAGGAGAGAACTTCTTCTCCTAATAGTCTAAGTATAAGTGATTTCTTTTATGCTTCTATTGACCCCGATAATGGATATAGAATTAATATTTCAAGTTTGTTAGCGGGCGAAGACGGTTCGGGATGCACAATAACACTTGCAGATAAAGCAGGACAAGACTCACAATCAACTTCCGAAGCATTTACAGATAAACAAGATATGAAGAGATTAGGAAGTTTTTGGAAGATAGGAGATGAAGGAAGAATATTTTTCTTAAGAGATTATCCATATCATACTCAAAATTCTATAATAGCAACTTATGTTGCGGGTGATGGTAGAGTTCCTTCTAGCATACATAAGGCTACAACAATGTTAGTTGCGGCTGAATTATTAAGACACGATGACCAAACTATTATGATTGCTGAAACTGGTGGCAATATATCTACTAAAGAAAAGTATGATATTTTAACAACTGAAGCCAACGAAATCTTAAAGGGCAAAGGCGACCTCGTTTACTTATTGGAGTGATTATATGTCTTGGATGAATATTATTCATAAGGCCAAAACAATAAGACAAGAAACAGCACCCAAAACAGGAAACAGACTAGTACCTACTTCATTATTAGGTGGCTTACCTCCTAGGGATGTTCCATCACTTAATGAAAATGTGAATAGAGATAATAAAATACAAGACCAAATTAGAAGAAATATAGAAGTAGAAACTAAAAATGTAAGAGACAAAATAGCGGAACAACAGTATTTAATTCAGCAAGAAAAGCGTGGAGAAAGAATACTCGCTGACGGAACTAAGGCAAATACTAGAAACAACCCCGCATATATCCGAGCAAGAAATGATGAAATAAAACGATTAGACGCAGAAAAAGGTAGAATAGAAGCAGGTGTTAGACAAAAATCTGGTTTAAAACAAAGGCAAGCCTCTAAGTTAGCAAGAGGTGGAAAAAATAATTGGAAAGATGTGTTACGAACTGAAGGAAATAAAGCCCCTGCTCAAAGTGTAAGGCAAACTACAGAAAATGTTCCTAAACCTATGGGTGATGTTGCACTACCACCCGTTGAAGGACAACAACCAACTAAAGACCCATTAGTAGGTTTTGCTCAAGAAAGGGGCTTAATGCCTCAAACCACGCAAAATGTTCCTAAACCTACAGGTAATGTTCCTATAAATAAACCTCCTAGTAACTTGTTACCTAGAGATGCACAAGGTAATGTTATATCTGCAAAAACTCCTACTAAACCAACTCAAAATGTTGAGTTACCTAATGTTCCACAACAAACTCAACAAGAAGTTACACAAGAAGCAACACAACAGGCTTCACCACCAACTCCTCAACAAGGACAAAGAACTGGCCCACCTCCTAAAAAAATGACTACAGCGCAATTAAATCAACAAGCACAACAAAGAAGACAACAACAATCTAACAATCCTCCTCCTCCTCCTAGCGATGCTCAAGGTAATCCTATTCCTCCAAAAGAAATTCCTAATCTCAATCAACAGTTGATACAACAGAATAAAAGAATGAATGAAAAATATTTACGGGAGTTAGGAAGAACAGCAACAACTCCTAAACAGCGAAGAAAGGATGCTAAGGCACAGACTAAACAACAAAAGGCTCAAAGAAGACTGGCAAGAGATAGACAAAAACTAGAAGAAAAAGAAGCAAAGCGTAAAGCAAAACAAAATCCTAGAGGCGGTGGACAACTAGTTCCTAGAGGAACTGGGCGTAGGCAAAATCCGGCATTAGTTCCTAGAGGAACTGGGTTTAGACAAAATCCGGTATTAAGGCCAAAACAAACTGGTGTAAAAATAGGAAAGAGCGATGAACTTTCAAAATCAATTAAAAACATACTAAGGAGATGAGTTATGTCTAGCAAACAATTAGTTGCAGACTTTAGAAAATTTGTAGAAATACAAAAAGAAAGACAAGCGGCGACGCAAGAACTTTCTCAAGTATTAGGTATTGATGTATCTTTTAGTGATGAAGAAGTTATTGAATATGCAATGCAATCATATAATAAAGTCCTTAAAAAACAAATAGCGGAGGATGTTTTGAAATGGATGAAGTAAGTTTACTTATAGATTTGGTTTCAAGTAAATGGAGTTCTTCTGTTACTACTTTAATTAGCGAAGGAAGGATAACTGCTGACCATGCAGGAACTCCTAACTTTGTTGATGTTAGAACACTACAAAAGAATAAGGGAGTTAGATATGACTTAACTGCTAAAGATGTAATTATATTCTTTGAAGATTCTCAAAACATAACTTACCCAACAATACATTTTGATTTAAGAAATGAAACGCATTCGTTCACAATGCACATTAGAACGATACATGATGAAAGAGCAGGAACAGATGCTAACTTCGGCAAAGACAGGCTAAAGGCTTTATACTTGATAGCCCGTCATACGCTTGAGCGAGGTCGTAAAGGTTATACCGCAAGTGATGGTTCTAAGTTTAATCAAGTGTTTGTAGGTTCAAGAAGCGAAAGTAACGATAGAGCAAAGAGGTTATTTGGTTATAAATTAACAGTAGAAACAAAACGATTCGCATTAACACTCCCTTAGTAAGTAAGTAAAAGGAAGGAGAGGAACAGCATGGCAAACACAGATATATTTTTAGGAAGCGGGGCAAGTATAACATTTATACCAGAAAATGATTTATTTTTAGGTATAGGATTAAAAGACGGCGGAGGAGCATTAGACGGTTCTGCTCAAAGCGTAATACAAGTAAGCGCAACCTTTGATTCCGATTTTGAATTAATTACTAACTTGTATAAAGGCTGTCTTTTAGAAAGATATAATACAAGTGATGCCTTACAATCCACTCATAGAATAACATCTAATGATGCTAATTCTGTAACAATAAGTCCTTCTGCTTCAGCCGCTTCTACTGATTATTTTATAATTAAGTCATATGGCGCACCTGTACCTGCTCCGGTTTCTACAGCAAAGAGACTACTTTCCGACCAATGGTTAGGTATTCTTGAAAGTGCTACTTTCCCAACTAGTGAAGTTGAAATGAAACAACAGAACCTTTCTCTTGGTGGGTCAAGAAACTTCACTTATCAATACAAGGGCATTACTTCTTTTACCGGAGGTAACTTAGGTCTTGTAGCAAATCATGGAGCATGGCTATATTATTTCTTAGGAAAGTGTACTACACTAACATGCAGTACGGATGCTTTGACTACTGCATTAACATTAGATGCACATAGACAAACATTACCTGATGCGGGAGATAACAATAGTTTCTTGATTCGTTCCATAGATGCGGCTACTCCACCGGCTGAAGTTACGGTAGGCGATGATAAGGTTATTGACGGTATTATAGAAACAGGGCCAATATTTAGAAGAAGTGTTGGTAGTAAAATATGCCCACCTATTACTCCTTTTGAGGCCACTGATGCTCAATTAGACTTTTACCATAAATTAGATAGGCCAACTGGTTCGACTA
>Ga0208157_1000134_pt1 | contig 48221 bp, 76 predicted proteins | sample 5_EtaG_FD_184077 | JGI IMG/M metagenome (GOLD analysis project Ga0208157, IMG submission 184077) | Marine viral communities from the Subarctic Pacific Ocean - 5_ETSP_OMZ_AT15132 metaG (SPAdes) (version 2) | ecosystem: Environmental > Aquatic > Marine > Oceanic | place: Pacific Ocean | collected...
CAAATGTATGTTTAGCTCGTTAAAGGCATCACGCACACTACAAAGCACACTCAATCTTCTAATTAATCTGTCAAGCTTTGCCACTAATACTACATCGTTGGGTTCTAGGATATTCTGCAATTTTTTTCCTTCTGGTCTTTTATAAAAATCTAATGCACCGCTAACGCCGTCATCGACATAAAAACCGTCAGGTTCTCTTTCAAACAGATACATAGACATTTTGGTTATGGTCTTCTTTTGTTCAGCCAAAGATGTGCCGTGCTTGGCCTGTTCATCTGATGACACCCGGCAGTAGCCGTAAATTGATTCGTATTGTAGTTTATCCATTTGGTTGATACTCCTCTTGCAAGTAATTAATATCTTTACGCATTTTTATCATTTCAACTTCTTTAATCATATATATCTCCTTATAATGCTAAGTGTCCTAGATTAACCCGCCATGAAAAACCCAAACAGCTACTGTAACTGCGAAGGCTGGAAGGCAGTCCAATAAAAAACAGCAGGGTGTCACACACATCTAGGTCGATTACGCCGCCACTTAGCGAGCAGCTACTTGGAAACGCTGTTTTAAGCCTTCCTAAAATTATTTTTGGTCTTTTTCTCCTTTATTTACTAAATTTATTTGATAAATTTCTGTTAATACTTTGATAAGTTCTTCTTGTGACTCTATTTTTTCTAATTGATTAAAAAGTTGCACAATCTGAATGATTAAATCTGATGAAGCCATGTTATTCCCCCTGTTTTGGTAGCTTTATGTTTTGTTTTGCTAATTCTTCGATAAGTATTCTATTCAATCTTCTAATATCTTCAACTATTTGCCTATTTTCTTCGTTTTGTTCCGCTATAAACAGTATGTCGTTGGGTAATTTACCCATGCAAGCATCATAATTACCTGTCGCAGGGTCTTGTCTGTGAACCACATCGTAAGGTTTGCGTGTTTTTTTCTCTCCAGAATCAACAGGCTCTATATCTGCAACATACCAAACCCTATAATGAAACTCGTTTGGGTCGTCATCATGATATATTTTTCTGCTAGTTAATTTTTTGCCTGCTTTTTTTGCCATAGCTACATGTTGTGCAGCACCACTTTTATACTCATCTTTTTCGATTATAAAGCTGTCACCTATTTCAAGAGTATTTAAAAATTCGTAAAATGCTGCGTATGCATGAGATGTCTTATTTAAAGGTGTTGGTATATCCACGCCTTTATCAATCTGTCTTTCTTTCCACCTTTTTCGTTTTGCGTTGTGTTCAGTAAGGTTTTTCCAATATTCAGCATTATTCATTTTCGCTCTCCAACTTCTTAATTTTTATTTCAAGATTAGATATTTTCTCTTCCTGACCTTTGATAATTGAGTTATCAAGTGGTTGATTGCCACTTTTGGCAGCGCCAATAAGATGTTGCAGTCTGCCACGCTCATTTTCTAGGCAACCGTGTAAGTAACGTATGTTATCAAATTCCATCTTTTTTGCTTCTTTGCTTTACAAACTCTTGCCTAGCAATTTTTGCCGCTTTTCTGCGTGCTTTTCTGCCTGTAGGTCTGCTAACCATCTGTGATTCAATGGTGTTGTAAGGCTTTGACGGTCTTTTGCTCATTGATTACTCTCCTCGGCCATTTTCATTAAGGCTCTTGTGGTTGGATAGACCAACATGTCTTCGTGCCATGCCGGGCAATCTTTGAGAACCTTTTTAGATACTATCCCGGTGTCTAAAAAACTGCCTATGGTAAATTTCATCTTGCCAAATATACGACAATTGAGTTCTACCGTTTCATCTAAGTGTTCAGCTAGTTGTTTTTGTAATTTTTCTAGCTTGGTTGTTTCTATTTTTTTCATAATTTTTCCTTATATTGTTTGTTACAGTGTTCATACTAGGGTAATAAAGTATTAGAGTCAACACTTTTAATCAAATTAATGTAACTTTTTTTTGGGGGTATCTGTATCTGGATTAGCCAACTGCTTAAACTCTTCGCTGGCCATTAGCTGCATTTGGTAAACCAATACCAATTGAGCAATGTTGTTGTTTATTGCAAACAAGCTTTCATTAATTCTTGATAATTCTTTGATAAGCTCATCAATACTTACCATGTCTTCTTTTTCTATACTCATAAACCATTCCTTTTGTTCTGCTTATCAAAATATACTCTAACATAATATCTTCTGATTATTGCGATTATGGATAAAACAATTAATTGGCTTAGCGACAATAAAAATGAGTTCTGAGTAAACAACAGGACCAGCGTTATGGTCAGCCAAGACAGTGGAAAATTAAAGACTGCGCCTATTAGCGTATCAACGATTGATTCTTTTAATGCGGGTTTATCAATTTTCATGTTATGTCCTTTAAAAAAGATTATACATTAATTTATGTTATGAACAACACTTAAATGAAAAAATGAATATTGAATTTTTGTAACTTAGTTGCAATAGCTGTTGTGACAGCGACTGCCGTATATTGGGCATAGGGTCTGCAAATTTATTTTTTTTTGGATTTGGTTTTGGAATCCAATAGAGTCCCGGTTTTATAGGCTTTTTGGCCGTGCAAAAGTGTAGATGTTAGCACTGTGGACACTATGCGACTAACATAAAATAACAATGCCCGGAAGCGCAACAAATTATTGTGTGCGTAAGTTACTGATATTAGGTTATTTTTTGTTTTTTAGGGTCTGCCCGGCAAAAAATTTTGTTTTGGGAGAAAAAAAGGCCAACACTAGGTTTGATTTAATATTTATAAACTCTAACTAAACTGTCATACATCGTCATACTTAGCATCAATTATATCGCCACCGAATATCTCTTTGAGTCTACCCTCTATATCTTTGTGGCTCATATTATCCAGATTAGCTGTTATGTTTAAGTTCTCTGTCTTCTTAATCTTTAACCCAGCAAGCTCGTTCAGTTCTCGTAATGCAGATACCGAAGCATTGAACTGACCTTTGTTGTAGGCCTCTTCGCTAATCTTCCATAACATTTTTGCTGTCTTCTCAGGTGTGATTGCATACTTGTGTGCTAACTCTTCACGACCAACCTTGATTGCTTTGAGTACATTTGGATATTCTTTGCCATTTAAAAACCTAGTAGCTGCTTGTGCCGGGAACTCGAATCCAGCTCTTCTTGCAGCCTCGGTCTGTGTGCAATTGTCATTTACATAATGCCAAACAAAGGCTGTTTGCATATCAGTAAGCTCAAACTCCGGGTCGTCTTCGAAAGCCGTTGGCTTATCAACCAAAGGTGTATCAGGAGCCTTCTTACCTTTCTTCTTATAATTAGCCATCAAATGTCCTTAAATCTAATAATAGGGTAGAGGGTAGAGGGTATGCTTTCCCTATTCTTATATATTTATATATTAGCCATATAATATATATGCCTGTACACCTATATTATTATAATTATTATTATTATTAATAATACTATACCCTATACACTAATAACATCTTAAACAACGGTAGAATCAGCGTTTACGGTCAGGGTAAGGAAAAGGGTATTATCCCCTCTTGCTGTACCCTATCCCTTACACCAGACGCATAAAGCTGTAATGTTGAGCAATTTACTATGCCCTACCCTACCCTGTCTTTACCTTGCTCTAAATATGTATAACAAACATTGCAAAGCTCGGTCCGATAAATGCTTTAAATGTTTAGGTATTTTTCTTCTATCCAATTAATACTCCATGTTATTAAATATGTGTTTAATCACTTCAATTGTCCAACCATTGCCAAGCATCTTATATCTTTGAGTGTTAGACACGTGGTTCGTGTAGTTGTCTGGGACTGTCTGTAAGCGTTCACACTCCAAGGGTGTAAGCTTACGCCATGTTAGGTCTTCTTGTTGCACACCTGTAGCATGAAATGTGCCTTGTCTTTCAAAGTTTGCCCTTGATGACTTGTAATACTGCGACTTAATTGTTTGTGATTTATCAGGTAAGTTTTCAACCACAACACTATCTTTACCTACTGTTGTAATAGCGTTTGATTTTTTATCTTTACGCAACTCTAACATCTGTGTTGTTTTATTCGCAACTGATACCCCGTCCTTATCCATGCGTTTACCGTCTTTGTCGTAGGCTCTGCCACGAATTGCACCACCAACAACCACCTTAGGCTCTCTATTACCACCTTGACAGGTGTTGACCGTAGGCGACTTACCATCTGGACTATAAACTCGTTTCATCACATCATGTCCATTTACATCTACTGCTGTGCCTACTTGCTTGGGTGTTGTTACTTTAGGACTGTCACTTCTGCCCAATATCGTGGGCGATTTGCCACTTGGGTCATACACCCTGCGTTGTCTTTCGTTGTCTTTTAGTATCTCTCTAGGTATGTCGTATGCTTTTTTAGGCTTAGTTTCTTTTTTTGTTTCTATTACCTTTGGTATGTTCCCACTGCCACTGCTAGATTTTAAAGACCTAGTTTTTTTACTATCTTTGCTATAAGTTTGTTGCTCAAAGAACCACGATTTACCACTTGTTCCTTTTTTAATATTTGTTATGCCATTATCCGAAGTGGTAGTCTCTATTATCTGGTCTTTGTTAGATGCAGTAAGCGTAGGTGACTTACCTTCTTCGCTGTAAACCCTTTGTGTGCTTTCAAATACACCGTCACGATACTCAAACTCCATGATGGACTTATCATACTTATCGGTCTTGATGTTTAGTATTTCTTTTAGCTGTGGCCAATGCTCATCTGATGGTATAGCAAAGTATTCGCTACCGGGTTTTCTAAAATAATGTTCTACCGTAGAATATTTATCGTCAAGCTGCTTAGCTATCTCTTTTTTACTGATACCACACTTAGCGTAATGGCTTAAAATACATTGTTGCAATCCAACTATATCAACCTCATGCTTTCTAATCTTTACTTGCTCTACGTTCATGCCTACCTTAATAGGTTTGTTAGGAACCAAGGTCATACCATTATTGCCTGCACCCTTGTACATAGTAGCTGTCATACACAAAGACTTCTCATCTTCATCCCTGTAATGCCTTTGATTTCTTTCTGTGTCCTTAACAGGTTGCTCATCTGTTTCTGTCTCTAATATATCCCTAAGCACGATACCTCGTTCTTCAGGTTGTTTGATTCCGGGTATGTTAGTCCAATAGTAGCGTTGGCGAGATTGTGCTGATACCAACGAACTATTTATGAAAAGGGGTTCTATGCCAAAAGGTATTTCAGGATAACACTCTGACACCTGTTCAGAGATGACCTGTAGAAACTCTTTCTTCATTCTTACATTCTCTAATAAAAAATACTTTGGCTTTATTGCTTTAAGCAAGCGTATAAATTCAAAAAACAATGCACTCCTTGGGTCATCAAAAGCTAGTTGCTTGCCTGCAAAACTAAATCCCTGACATGGACTGCCTGCAAGCATTAAGTCCACATCCATGTAATCTTTTGGGTCTAGGTCGCATATATTACCCACTTGTATGATTTCTGGATAATTTGCTTGACTGACTTGAATAGCATACTTATCTATTTCACTAGCGTAGTAAGTTTCGACAGGTATGCCTAGTTGGTCTAAGGCAATACGGCCACAACTCATGCCATCAAATAAACTTAATACCTTCATTCTAGTGTGTATGGTTTTTCATATACTTTCTTATAAGGCATGACGGTACTTATTTCACAGTCATGACAAAAGTATTCATCTTCACCTGTACCATCACCCCAATCCGTGTTGTCAGAAAAATCTGCTAAGCTTTTCTTACACTTTTCACATTTAACTTGATTCATTTATCTCTCCATTCTACATGTATATAACTAGCCACACAAAGAACATCAGACTGCCCACAGCAATCCAATACATCTGCTCATCGTGTTTCATCTATTCTTTGTTCTGCAATCATATAGAGTATTTCATCTATATCATTAGTTTCATCAAGATTCAGATTATGCACAATGTTTTGTACTTGGTTCTCTAATTTACCATCAGCATAATCTTGTTTAACTTTTAGCAATACCATTTCGTGTAAATTAATCATTACGCTACCTCTATTTCTTCTACATCAAGACATCTGCCAAAGTTGTCATCATAATTAACTGTTGCATAACCCCTTAAAACATCTTTACCCTGCCAATCTTTTTGCACTTGCTTTATCTCATATATTTCAGTAAGTGCATACCTTCCAACGCTTCTTAAAAAAGAAGGGTTTTCTAGCAATTCTTTTTTGTATCTAACTTTTTTACCTAAGAACTTACCAAGTTCAAGGTTGTCAGTAATTGCTGATATTTGAAATTTATCTGCCAAACCACTTTGACTTAAATCTTTATGTATGTTTTCCATGTTTTTCTCCTATTTAAAATTTATATTATCTTGCCCAAACTTCATCTTCTGCAATGTCAATGGTATCGCCACCATCTAATGCAAACTCAAACAATTCTTTGCCTAGCAAAGCTTTCATTTTTGGCATATCTTCTGCAACAACTTCGTTCCAAAAGTTTTCAGTAGTTGTAAACCTAATGCCCCCAATGTTGACTTCGGTTCTGTCAAAAGTGACCCAACTATTGTCTGTGAATGTTTTTACATCTTTCATATTTTTCTCCTATTTAAAATTAATATTATTGACCAATGCAGTTCCAATAACCACTTGCATAGACCACCATCTTCTTGTATGTCAGCTTTTCTTCAACTTCCAAAGGACTACCACATACAAATGCAACAGCATCTGCAAATTTGTTAAAGTCTTTTGGATTAATTACTGCATACATCTCATCTTTCCAATGTAGGTCTTCTTTATTCTTAGCAAGACCAAACTGTCTGAAGTGATGCATTTTGTTTGCAAGTTTGTAGAACTCTGCAAAGTTATCTCTTTTTTGCTCAGTTGTGTGTTTCATTACGCCACCTCCTTGTTTTTTACAACCATTGACATTGGTACTCTGTACAAAGTTTGCGTTTTGTTATCTACAAATAAAGCAAGCTTTCTGTTTGCTTCATATTTACCTTGAGCATACATTCCTTGAACGCCCACAACCTTTGCTTTTTGTCCAAGCAAGCTTACAATTTCTTTCGTTCTTTGGTGTTGTTTAATTTTGTATTCTTTCATATCATTTCTCCTTTTTTTTTGATATACCTATATTATACACAGCTAACATTTATTATCAACACTTTTGAACACTTTATTTCATTTATTTTTCATCAGCAATTATGATTGCACCATCAACCTTTATGTCAGTAAAGTTCAATCCACTGACCTCTTCTTTGTTGACTTTAAAAATTACATCTCTAACCAAGAGCCTAAGCATTGCTGCTTTTTGGTAAAGATTTAATCTTGCATAGGTATCAATGACTTCTTCGCCTGTCATCTTGCTTGCGTTTTGTAACGCATCAGTTTTTTTATTAAACATTTTTATCTCCTTGTAAAAATTAATTAACATCAGTATGTAGCTTTACAAAATACTCTGCATCTAAAACTACTAGGACTTTGCTCCTGTTTCTTTTTATTACCAACAACGGCTCATAACCCTTGCAATTTGTTTGTGCTTGGTCGTACGACTTCCACACGTTTAAACTTTCCTGATTCTTACACTCAACGCTGTAGGGAAACTTCTCTCTTGATTGCTTGCCCATAATAATATCTTCGCCTTGACTACCCATAGGCCTACTCTCTAAGTCTTCTTCATCAAGTCCAAGTAAGTCCACTAGCATCTGTTTAAACTTCTGCTGTAACAACCTACCCTTTTGTTTTGCTGATTGTGGTTTCATATTAAAACGGTGACTCTTCCCACACCTTGTTATCATCTGGTAAATCAACTAAATGCACATCATAAACTTTTTTACCGTTAGTCTTCCTTGGTTCAATACCACGGTCAGTCAATACTCTACTTGCATCTTTAAAATCTATGTTACGAGGATTGCGTATGCCCAATGCTCTGAGCAAGGCTGTAAGTTGCCATGGCTCTTTGTCTTCTGCGTCAGCCATAAAGTCCACGTGTTGCAACAGCAAGTCTTCGACCGCACCCTGTGTTCTGAAACCTTCATTGCTTTCTTGCAACATATCTCTTTCCTCTGTGCTTAGGTACCAATTCTTATTGCCCGGCTCATAGATAGTTGCCTTAACCTCTGCCCACACTTGTTGCATATCAATACCATGGTGAGGGTTTATGTCTGTAACCTTAATGCACCAAAATCTTCTATTACCACTACCGTCTGCTAAAAACTCAGGCTCGTTCACAGATGCAAAGAAAGCTGTACGCCTTTGGTAGTTTGTAAAACTTCGGTCATAGGGCAAACGCATCTCATCGCTGCGGGAGGTAATGAACGCTTTGAGTTGATTGATGTCTGCTTTCTTAAAAGTAGACTCTAGCTCACCCAGTTCTACAATCCAATGACTGACAGCTTTCTTTACGGAATCTTTATCTTTTGGGTCTAGTGTTGCGCCTTCTAACAACCAACCCTTACTAAAATCAGCGAGTCGTTTGAACCACAATGTCTTACCCATACCTTGTGCGCCTTGAAACACTAGCAAGCCTTCTAAGGCCACACCGTCTACTTCAAAGGCAGCAGCAACACATGATAGTAACCATTTGCGCATAAGCATGTTTTTTAGTTGCGTATCTTTACTGCTGACCGTGTTGCAAAATTCATCAACCCTGTTAATACCATCCCAAGGCTTAGAATCTATCCACCTTGCTACCGGGTTGACTTCTTTAGCTATTATCTTCATAGCGTCTCTGACTCTTTGATGTGGCACAAAGTTTTTGATACATAGGTTCTCAACCTCTACCAATAAAGCCTCATCTTTTAAATCAGCTATTGGCACAAAGTTAGGTATGTGTATGTCTATGCGTTTTTTAATTACATCGTAATAACACTCAATACCGTGACTGCCCATAAGAGCTTCGTAGTTGTCTGTGGTAGCCATAATTCTACCGTTCGATGTCTTGGCATACTCTACCAACTCAGGCACTGCTACACGCTTCTCTATCAGCTCTCCTGTAACAGCTACTTGGTCGTTAAAATCCATGCCTTCTTCTTCAGGCATTACCACTTCTGCATTAGATATCTGTGCGGCTTCTACCGCTTTTGTAACACCAACCTCGTTAGTGTCGTTGTCTGCATAAATAGTAAACTCTTTGCCGGGCAGTGCATCAGCTAATTTTTGCGATACGCTTTTAAGATTACCTGCATTGAAACAGACCACCATAGGTATCTTTTTTTGCTCGTAGATAGTCATGCAAGTTGCATAACCTTCAGCTAGGCCAACCTGTAGGGCTTCTTTAATAAGGTTAGTGCCAATAATGTAAAAGCAACCACCCGTCTTACCTCCCGGCAGAAATCTTTTTGCACCACCTTCATCAATCATTTGTAGACTCCACAGCTTACCTGTTTCATCTAGTATGGGTATGATGAGATTGCCCTTATGTGAACGTAGGGAATGGGATGCAACACCTTTACTTGACAAGTATGGATGAGAGTCGCATGGCAGTGCCACACCCCAAATCGTTTGTGCCTTATCTGAAACTTTTATCCATTTATGTTCTTGGCTTTCTTTAGCTTCTTGCTTAAATCTTTCTAAAGCTTCAGTGTTTACTTTGCTAGACCTAGTGCCTGATATTTTAAACTTATGTGTTTGCCCGGTACGATAATCAGCAGCAAAGCCTACAGGCGTACCATAGTTATCGTAGAAAGCATAATAACCTGACAAAGCTCTTTTGTTATTAATGGTGGTAAAAGCTCTTTGTGGTTTCTCTGGGTTGATTTCTAAAGTGTCTTTTACTTCAAAACCATGTGATTCTAAAAATTGTTCAAACTTAAAAATCGCATTACTTAATAGTGGTTTTTCTATCTGTTTGTCTTGTCCCTGTACATTTTTTATTCCCATACTTGCTCTCTCATCTGTTTTACTTTATCATGTTGCTTTGAACACCTTACAATATAAAATAATGTGAGGGAGATAACAAGAACTTTATTAATTTTTTTTAAAAGGAGATATAGATGGCACTTACAATTAGTGATACAGGCGGGGGTTCTTTCGAACAAGCACCACAAGGAAACCACAATGCTACATGTTATAGACTTGTAGATGTTGGTACACACAATGAAACTTTTGAGGGTGAAACCAAAAAAAGACATAGCATATTTATTTCTTGGGAGCTTAACGATGTCAAAATGGAAGACGGCAGACCCTTTACGATATTAAAACAATACACGCTTTCTTTAAATGAAAAGTCTGCGTTGTATAAAGACTTATGCCAATGGCGTAAAAAACCTTTTACACCAGAAGAGTTACAAGGCTTTGACCTTACAAAAATTTTAGGACTGACTTGCGAACTTGCAATTGGTGAAACCAAAACTGGTAATTCTAAAGTAGTTAATGTGTTTGCACCTGATGGTGGTGCAAAAAAACAACCTACTGTAAATGAGGTTGTTGCTTTTGACATAGACGAATATATAAACGGTAACAAAGATATGATTGGCGTATGGGTGGATTTACCTAGTTGGTTACAAACTAAAATAGATGATTCTATTGAAGTTAAAACTAAAGATAACAAACCAAGTGATAAGTCTGAGTTTGAATCTTTAGATTCAATGAACCAAGAAAAAGCTTTTCCATCTGACGAAGAACTTGCAGATGATGAAGACGAATCATTGCCGTTTTAATAGTGGATAACGTAATCAAGTTTACTCCCAAGGATAGTGTTGAGGTAATTGAAGAAGGCATCTATTTAGACATGCCTTTTAATAAATACAATGACCTCGATGCTATACGTTCTCACGACTTAACATCTTTTATAAAAGACCCATACACATGGAAGTATGAAGAAAAGCCTAACAGTGAAGCAAGCTTCTTTGTAGAAGGTAGATTGCAACATTGTTTGTTTTTAGAACCACATGTGTTTCACGATGAGTTTGTGGTAGCGCCACAGGTGGATAAAAGAACTAAAGCAGGTAAAGAAGCTTACGAAGATTTTATGGCATCTGTTAACGACAGAAGTGTAGTATCGCAAGACCTATACGATGCTTGTCAAGGCAGAGTAGAAGTTTTAGATGCTTTCAAACCACAAAAGGATGATAAGACTGAGGTAAGTATTGTTTTTGATTATTATGGTCATTTGTGTAAAGCACGATTTGATATGTTGCAAAACAATGTCATTATTGATTTGAAAACTTGTAGAGATGCTAGTCCGTCTGGGTTTAAAAGAGCCATTCGCAACTTTGGTTATCATCAACAGGCTGCGTTTTATTTAGATGCGGCAGCATCAGTTGGCCTAATTGACGTTGATAGGTTTCAGTTTTTGGCAATACAAAAGACACAACCATATCCGTATGCAGTGTATGAGCTTAGTCCTGAGTCAGTAGAATACGGCAGGTCGCTAAACGAAAAAGCAATAGAACAAATGCAGTTATGTAAAAAGACAGGAATCTACACGCCATTCAATTTGCATAATAAAATCGTTGAAGTGCATTTAACAGATTTATAAGGTGCAGAGGTTGAGTCCATCACAAACCCCCCCAATGGTTATTACTTGACCTCTAAGCCTTCCATGAAACCACAACACGACCATTTGTATTGGGCGGACAAAGCAAGCCAATATAATACACACCAAGAAAGAAAAAATTATTTATTAGATAATGGATTTACTGATGAAAAAAGAATAGACTTCATCTTGCATTTGGCCGTTAGCTTTTTACCACAACGTATGCACAAACTTTCTAATAAAGAAATTGCAGCAGCTTGGCACGACCTACCTGACAATACCAAAAAGACTATGTTTGCAGTCGGTATTAAAGGTTATAAAAATAAAACTTAAGGCAATATCTCATACACATAACCATGAACTTTTCGTGGTTTTTTTAATTTAATTTCGTGTAAGTTACCTTCAACCTTTTCCGTTAGTTTCCAAAATGTATCTCTTCCGGGGTCAGCAATTAATGTGGTGCCTTGGGATTTTTTTACCAAACTTACAATATTATCAATGTGTGTTTCCCAATAACAAATATCACAACCAATCAACAAATCAATTTGTTCAAAAGCTTTTTTTGGCAGTTCTGTGTAATCCATGTAAATAACTTCAACATCTGTATTGTTGATTTGGTTTACCACACCTACATAATCTTGCATGCTTTCATCTATATCTATGCCACCACAATCAAATCCTTGTTTTTGTAAATATGCTAATACAAGACCCCAGCCACAACCAACATCAACGACTGTGTTTATGTCTTGTAGATTATATCGAGATAGAAAGTCTATGATAGTTAGTGATGAGTTCCATACCTTGTTGCCATGACTTATAGGCTTATCGTTTATTCTTTTAATTTTCTTAATAACTGGGTCAGAAGATAGTGGTATATTTATGTTGTGAATTTTTTTCATGGTGTTAAAATATATTACATTAAGTTAAGATTAATGCAACATTATACGGAGTTTTAAATGGGCGACTACAACAAAGGCTACAGGACCCTTACTGTAGATTTAGAAACATATAAAATGTTAGAAGAAATCTGCACATCTGAGCGCAGAAAAAAAATTGATGAAATCAGTCTTATGGTTGAAAAACGTCATAAAGAAGTTATGGCTGTAGCTGAAGACTAAGCTAAAGAACCAATACCACCTCTACCTGTCACTAGCCTTCTGGCTATCTCTCTATCATCAGGGTTGGGTAACACAGTTTCAGATAACATTGCATCAGGCGTGACAGCATTTGCTGGTGGCACTATTGGTATGTTTGATGGTGTGAATGATTCTAATGCACTATCTAGCTGTGATTGTAGGTTAGAGTCTATTTCTTGTAACCCCTCAATCACATCGTCTTGTGTCATTACGTTTTCATCTTCTTCTCTTCTTATTTCTCTAGCGCCTCTTGTTGTAGCTTGTTGGCTAGCATAAAGGTAAGGTAACACAACATTCATTGCTTCATTTAAAGTATCTAAATTTTCAGGAGCAGATGTAAGCATGTCTATCATTAATCTTTCAGTTTGGTCTGCTGTATTTTTTTTAAAAGTATCTCTAGCCGCCCTTGGTGTTATTAAATTTAGTAAATTCAATACAGCATCTGCTAATTTGCCACTTTTACCCCTAAATTGGTCAACTATATCCTCTCTAATTTGTTGAAAGCCATAAGTAGCAGATTCACTTCTACCTTTAATAAAACTTGCTTTTTGTATTGTGTCCATAAGTCTTACCAAAGTTTCAAACTCTTCTGGCTCAAACAAAGATTGATATACTTTTTTTCTTTGGTCTAAAAACCTAGACGCTTCCGTAAATTTATCATCTGCTAATCTTTTTGTATTGCCAGCAATAGTAGCTTCTTGCGAATTTCTACCAAATTGTTCTATGGCATCAATAAAATTTTTGTTTGCTAATCTTTTTTCATCTAGTGCGTTAACATAGCGTGGGTCTAAATTACCAAAACCGACCTTTCTTATAAATTGTGGCATACCTGAAGCAGTTGCTATTTCATCTTGTAAAAACATGTGTTTAAGATTTTGAAAAGCTTGTGCGTCTTTTGTTTGCATCAATCTTCTAAATGCTCTTACTTCTCTTTCTGATGCATTTCCCTTAAAAATTCTTTGCAATGTTTTAGCTGTTTTAGTGTCATCACCAATTACTTTACTTAACACACCTACAATGCTTTTTTCTAACACCTGTGTGTGCGGCTTGGTTGGGTCATATACACTGTTAGCTAACTTATAATCTTCCGAAGCCAATTTCATAAGATGATTTAACTCTTGTTTAAAATGATAAGGTAATTTAGATTTTTGATAAGCTCCCTGTTTCACATTAGTTGTAGCAAGATTATCTAAATCAATTTTTCTTACTTCATCTAGGTCTGCAAGTGTGCTTTTTAATGTGTCACCGTCATAAAAAGTTTTTTTAATCTTTTCTAAAGTTTCTTTAACAATAGGACTATTTGTTTGTGCCATTTGTTCATCTATCTTATTTATTATTGGCATTACGTCTATTTTTATTAATTCATTTTTGGCGGTTAGTCCATTTTGTTTCATGTATGCGTTTGCAGTAGCATCGTCTACACCAAGTAATAAGTCTTGTATATCTGCTTGTTGTATGGGGTCTAACAAGTTTCCGTCAGAACCATAATAATATACTCTTGTTTCTTCTTTTGCTTTATTAAGTAAGTTTAAATATCTAGCCTCTTTTTTTTCAGCCATTTTTTTAATTACGTTTTCTGATATGTTTTTAGCTGTTTCTAGGGGATTTGCGTCACCCTCTCCTGTGATGCTTGCTGCTTTTTTTCCTGTCACATATTTACCAGATTGTAATTCGGCTAAATAAGTATCTAAAGCCTCATCTATTTGTGCTGAAGTGTTTGCATAGTAATCTGCTAACTTATATCCCTCTTTACCCCTAGATAAATAACTTTGTAGTTGTACCAACCTAGATGGGTTTTTTCCATATTCTATTTCCGCAACTGTCAAATCTATGCCGAAATCTTCTTTTGCCTGTTTTCTTGCAGTTTGATTGTCTGCATCTTGCGCTGTCCTCATAATTAGGCCTAAATCATTATCTCCACCTGCATAACCAAATTTGTTTATAATTTTAGCCTGTTGACTGATGCCGATAGGTATGCCACCAAAAATAGAATTCGTGACCAAATCGTCTGCTAGTTTATCAAAATTAAGTTCAGGACCACCAACCAACTCTGATAATATTTCTCTGCCTGTATATACTGCACCACTTGCAAGACCTGTGCCAAATGCACCACCCCCAGCACCACCCAATCTACCCTTTGGCAATGGTATAGAAATGCCTCGCATGTTTATTGTTTGCCCTTTATATCCACCCTCTAGTCCAAGAATACCTCCAACAATTTCTGCTCCAACTTGTACAGCAGGTATTATTTTGCCAAAAATATCATAGCTATCTACCCAATCATTATATTCTCTAAACTCTTTTTTTATTTCTTTGGTCGTAGGGTCTATGTAAGCCAAATCGTTGTCTTCATCTTTGAAATATATGACATTAGGGTTATCAGGAAATCTTTTTCTTTTGAGGTATTCAATTCTAGCGCCCTCATCATTGGTCAAAGATGCAATAACTGCATCTATTTCGTTTGATGGTTTGTTGCGCTTCCTTAATTCTAATTCAGCTTGTAATTCTTCTTTTGTAAACTCAGCCATGTTAAGTATTTAATTTGTCCAAAAGTTCTTGAATTTCATCCTCTGTAAAATCGTTAATGTCTGTTTTTTGTGGAGTTGTAGTCACCGTGCTAACTGTATCAAAATATCTTAGCGCTTCATCTGCAATTTTCTTTCTGTCTGCATTAGCCTCAGTTTCTAATGCTTTATCCCTAAACATATCTAATTGGTCTTTTGAGAAGACTCTGTTTTTTTGTCGCCATTCTGTTTCCCAACCTTTCATGTGTGCTTGTAATCCTGAAACAGTACCTCCATCTCTTGACAAATAACTATCTCTTTCTTTAAGTCTTGCAGTTTCAAAATTTATAATAAAGTCATTTATTTCTCGCATAATTTTTATAGTGTTGTAATAACCGTCTTTGGTTTGTGCAATACTAGGTATAGAGCTAATAAATAATCTCATTTCTGTATCAGAAATAGGTCCTTTGGTTTTTTGCACGTTCATCATAGCTAAATTTACGGTGACACTAGCCATTGGCTCTCTTTTGCTTTGTATTTCTGCTAGACCGTCTGCAATGGGTAAATCTCTAATGCCGGGAAAAGATATTATAAATCTGTTGATAGGCTCAAACACCTGAGGCGCTAAACCAAAAGCTTCTTCAGGTAAATCTTGACCGTAACTTTCCATTTGGTCAAGTAACTGATTACTTTTTTGTGCAAGCTCATAATCTTGTCCATATACTTCTTCACTTTTAGCTGCAGCTCTACCGACTCCTTTATAAAATTCATCTAATCCTGTAGAACCACCACCTATTTGTACCATAGGCTTCTCAACTTTTAAATATCCAGCTTCTGTTGCATCTTTAATCTTATCCAGTTCTTTATTACCAAAAGTTTGATAAGACATAGTGCCATCTGTAGCTTTTTTACCATAAGTAACAGCAGTACCCCTGTCAGGGTCGATAGCGTTTAACATTTCTTTATACAACAAATCGTTGTAATTTTGTTCTGCTTTTTGTTTATCGCCCAAAGCCATGCTAACTGATTGCAATGCTATTTTATCCATTTGTTCATCAATGGCTTTATTTTTTGCATCTAACTCTTGTTTAAAGTTTTGAAAACCAATGCCAATACTTCTACCTATGGAGGGGAATCTTTCTTTGGCTGGCTGTGCTAAAAGCGCTGCCCCAATATCAGAGGCTAAATCGAAAAAGCTAGGCCTTGTTGGTGGTCTTACTGTGCTTTGTAAAACCTGTTGATACTCTTTTGCTTTTTTGTTTACATCAACCGCGGGCGGCTTAAGAGCCTGCAAGACTAAGGTCTTAAGACCTTGTTGATTGTTATTTTGTAAGTTTGCATCTGCATCGCCACCATTTGCGAAACCCATTAACGAAGATATACCCATTCTACTTATAGTCATTAGAAACCGAAACCTTGTTGAAAGCTTGGTGGTGGAGTTTGTTGTTGTGGTTGAATTGGTGGTGCAGGCTCTTCTTGTTGGGTTTGAGGGGAACCATAATTAATATTAGTTTGTGGTGGATTAAAGAAACTTCCTAACCCACCTAATGTGCTTAAACCTGCACCTAAACCAGCCATTAAGGGCGATGGCTGAGTACCAAATTGTGTTTGTATATTACTAAAGCCTGCGGGTACTGCTGATACAAACGGCAATAAGGATTGCATCTGCTGTAGTGGTGCCATTTGTTGTTGCATCGCATTGGCTCTTGCTGCATCAAGTTGAGCTTGTTGTTGTCCTTGTGTCAAACCACCTATTCCTAAACTTCTTTGTATATCTGCTTGTGCAGCTTGTTGAGCCTGTGTGCCTAAATTAGACACAGCACTACCTGCTCCAAACAATGCTTGTTGTCCTGTTTGACCTAGGCCTGCAATAGTGCTACCTAAACCACGTAATCCTGCGGCTCTTTGTCCTGCTACACCTGCTAAACTACCACCAAGCCCGGTTAAAGCTTGTTGCTGTCTACCAAACTCACCTAAAGCTGATTGTTGCGCTTGTTGAAAACCTCTACTTCTAATACCTGCTAAGGCTTCACCTAAGCCTCTTCCAAGCGCTTCTTGTCTCTCTGTGGCTCCTAACCTTGCTCTTGAACCAAAAGCAGACTCACCACCTCTAGCGATGTCTGATGCTCTAGCTTGTATATCCTGTTTTGCACCAGCTTCTAAAATATCTTCTCTTGTTTGGTCAACTACCGCTTGTTCAAACGGGTCTAAAAACTGTTGTGTCATATCTTGACTAAACTGACCCGTGCCACCTCTTCTTAAAAATTCACTGGCTGCATCTAATCCTGTACCAAAACCAGCTTCTGCACCTCTTGCAATATCTCTCGCTTCGCCTAAGCCACCAAATAAAGTTTCTAAGCCTGTGCCTAAGGATTGCCCTGCCTGTTCTAAAAATGGTGTTTGTATGCCTGTAGCTTGTCTTGATAATTGTATGGCTCTAGCTTGTTCAGGTGATAAGCCAGCAACTCTTTGTGGTGCAATAATTGGATTACCTTGCTCATCAAAAAAGGTTCTGTTGCTAGCTTGAAATGCTTGTTGCAAAAATCCCGGTCTAAATGATGCAGTTCCGGGTATGCCTGAGCCATAAAATAATTCTCTTGTTGCTGGGTCTAAAGTTCTAAACGTTTGTTGTACGTCTAATGCAATAGGTTCTTGTGGTTCAGCCATTACGCCATACTCCCAAAGTGTTCCATAAGTTTATACATAATCCTTGTGCCTGATTCTCTACTGGGGTTACCGCTAGGTGTTAATGTAACAATACCATTATCACCCTTTGCCATATCAAAACCACCAGCGCCTCTTACAGCTTTTGCTGTCATGACAAACTCACCATCTGATAACATAGCTGGTATATCGTCCGATGTTTCTGTACCCGGACCGTTTATATCTCCGTCCATAGGTGGAAAGTTTGCAGGGTCAATAGGTGGCTCACCACCATCCTGCATCTGTACTACGCCACCATCTGCAAAAGCCATGATGCCTCCCATAGCAGCACTTCTAGGTGTTATACCTGTGCCACCACCTTGTAATACAGGCATACCTGAAGGGTTTAGTCCAAACTCTACTCTGCTTGGCATTTCTTCACCTTTTTGTCTAGCAATCTCAGCAGCTATGTTGTATCTGCCTAATTGGTCCATAGTTGTTAGTGGTGTAAGTGGCACACCTTTATTTTTCTGTGCTTCTTCATAAGCTAGCTTGCCAACTAATCCAGCAAGACCTGATATTGCTAAATTTCCTAAACCACCGCCTGCACCACTGCCTGTACCTGTTCCAGTTCCTGTTCCTGTTCCTGTGCCACCGCCAAATGTACCGCCCGGACCTGTGCCTAAAACATTTTCAACGCCCTGTGGTAAAAGCTTTGCGCTTAAAAACTCCATAGGTGATTTACCATCCATAAAGTTACCCATAGGTTGTGTTTGCGTTGGCGCTATGGGATTACCAGCAGCATCGAAACTAAAACCCATTTTTTGTAATTCTGCTACTGTAACTGGCTCTCCTTCTATAGTGTATGTTTGACCACCAAAAGGCCCGCCATCAACAACATCAACCTGTGGTAATTGGTCTTGTGGTGTAAAAGCTTGACCAAAAAACTGTCCAATACCTTTTCTTATATTAGGCCCTAATGTTCCTTTGCCAATACCAAACCTACTTTTTAGTATGCCTTCTGCACCTTCACCGGGTGTAAAAAAATTTTTTAATCTTGAAAACTTACCACCTTTTACTGCGCTACCTATTTTGCTACCACCAAAACTTAACGCACCACTAAGTAATGCTTCTTTAGTAGACATGCCTGATGCTTTGCCGACACCTGTTGCAACTAAAGCTTTTTGTAAAGGTCCAAGTGCTTGCATGCCGGGTATAAAGTTTATTGCTATTGGTGCAACTTTCTTTACAATATTTTTTACTTTTTTAAATAATTTTTTAATAAAAAACTCAGGCATACCTGTATTTGGGTTTATTGAATTTTCACCGCCCACCACATATTGATTTGGGTTCATACCCATGTTCATCATATCTGACTCAATCATGCTTCTTGTTTGTGGTGTTATAGACTGTGGTGGTACTATCATTTCACCTGTAGCAACGTGTGCTAAGGTGTCATCTTCAAATCTACCTAAACTTGCTAATCCTTTCATTTGTGATTCCATGTGTGGCATATTATTTTAAACCTTCTATACCCATAGGCATTGGCCTTGGTGGGGTTGGTGGTGAGTCAGGCAATCCTTCAGGATTTATTAAATCTGCTGGTCTTGGTTCTTTTGATACCATATTAATCATCATATCAAATTCTTCAGGGTTAAACTCTTCATCTACTTGCGCCATAATTTCCGCTAAAGCTATTGAGGCTTGGTCGTGTTCTGGCGAGTCTTTTGGTTTAGTCAATATAATATTAACTATGTCGCTATATCCTGAATCAGACAACGGCATAAGCACCTCGTCAATCAATTCTTGTCTTGCTTGTATAAATTGTTGTCGTTCGGGTGGCATTTTAACAGCATCATCCATTTGTTGCTGTATTGCAGCTATGTTTTGTTCAATGGTGTTATCTGACATGTCTTTACTGAGTTGCATTTCAGACGATAACTGTGGTCTTGGAGACTCCATTTCGCCAGCTAACATGTTAATTCTTTCTTGTAATGTTGCCATACTTCTACCCTAATTTATGTTTACAGATATATTACCACTTGTTTTCACTGAAACAAAGCCTAATGATGTAGTTGCTTTTAAGCCTTTTTCATTAGCATCTATGGTTAAATTAATAAAATCATTACCATTGTACACCTGTAAGACTTCCTTGCTCGTATTAAATATTACATCGCCTTGTAAAAACTTAAACTCTGCTATTTCAGTATCGTTAAATCTTGGTGTTCTGTTAGGGTCAAACTGACCTAAATTTATTTCTAATATTCTGACTAATTTATTAAATGTTTCAGGCGTAACCTCTTCTAAAGCAATGGGTAACCTAGACGGTAGTAGCTTAGCCACTATCTTTTACCGTCAGGTTGTATATCTAGCCTTGTAAAACCAAGTCGCCATTTAACTCCTAATCTATTTCCTGTTGCAGCATCATCGTCACTTTGCACTCTTAAAACTGCTTGTCTGCCTCTAGCTCTAACATGCACTTGTGCAGTATTATTAGAAATATCTTTAGTAGCTCTTGTGGTTAAAGATTCGCTAGGTGTATTTCTTGTTTTAAGCAACATATTAATTTGTGGACCGCCAGAAGTAACATTTGTTCCATAAAATTTTACATCAGGCATCATTCTTCTAACAAAAGCAAAATCATTACCGTCTTGCAAATCAAAATCAGCACTTTCTATAAAAACACCGTCCATCGGCAAGCCATCATCATCCTCACCACTTTCATGTGCAAATATAACACCACTATTGGTAGCCAAAGGCTTATCAAATATATTTTGGTCTACCCATGCTGTTCTTACTAATTGTCCTATTGACCAAACGCCCTCTAAGTAGTTGTAAATAACATATCTTGATATTTCTTCTGTGCCATCGCTTTCTGCTGGATAAAACCACCATACTTCATTGTATTCTTTGTTAAGGATTGCAAACACTTTGAAGGCTTGGCTTAAATCTAAATCTTCTTGCACGTAACTCAAAACACTACAAGGTAATTTTTGTACAGAACCTGTATAAGAATAAAAACCATCATCACCCATCCAAAACACTCCATTTGGTGAATTTATGGCTGCATTAGGCCCAATCATACCTGTACCTTCGTTTATTAAATTTAAAGCAAATGTTAGTGGTGGACCTACGAACTGCATGCTGTACATAGATGTATCAGTCCAAATTAGTATTTCTTGTCTTGCTCTTATGCCACCCCTTATTTCACTACCTGAAGATAATCTAACAGAGCCTGCTGTGTTTGTTGTCTTAGGCTCAAACTCTGTAATGCTTTCTTGGTCAGAAAATACAACTAACATAGGGTCTATTGAACCTGTACGTGCGCCACTTGCTACAGAGTCAGAACCTAATACAATAACATGCCTATCAGTGTCACTTACGATTGTTTGTAGACCTACTGTAGGTGCTAAATTAGAGCCTGATAATGATGTTATATTTACTGCCCTAGTGCTAGTGCCATTGCTTTCGTCCCAATAAAAAATACCACCTCCACGTGCATGTAAAATTAAATCTTCTCCAAAATTATCAGCAGACCATAATCTTAGTTGATTTGTAAAAGATAGGCTTGTAGATGAACCAAAGCCACCTGCACCCCATGTGCTTACACCCCAACCTGATGCTTGTACAAAAACATCTAATCCTGAATTAAGTTGATATGCACCAACAACTGATGAACCACCATTACCGCTATCTGATGAGTTTGCAAAAACTATATTACTAGAAGTATCTTTTGCTTTTATAGTGTAACTATTTGCATCAATTACATTTAAAACTTGATATTCTTGATTTAGAACGTTAGCAGTTATATTGCCACCTAAACTTGATGCACCACTAAATGTAACAAAATCGTTTTGCACAGCACCGTGGCTCGTATCAGTAATAGTAATTGTAGCGCACAAAACAGCATCAGATGAACTGTGCGTTGCTGCTGTGGTGCTTTCTGCTCCTCTTGTTGCACCAATCAAGTTGTTACCTGATACGGCTGCATAATTAATAGTTTCGCTTCCTATCTGTATTGTTCCACTTGCAGGAAATCCTGTTGAACTTGTTAATGGTATAGTAGTGTCAGTAGCAGAAATACTTGAAGAAAGTGTATTTGCTTTTCCAGCAAATGTAACATCGCCCGCAGATGTAGTTAATCTGATAGGAGTAATATCTGCTAAATTGTCGCCTTCTAGTATGTTTGCTTTTAGGTGCGTTCCGACAAAAAGGTATTTTGCACCCTCTAATGAAATCCATGGAAATAATTTACGACAAGTGCCTAAAAATGTTGCTGTCGTTTGTTTTGTCCAACCGCCTATTTTTTCTGCAAAACCTTTTCTAAACCTTACTAAAGACGCATCAAACCAACCACCAGCATTGGTAAGATTGGTTCCTTCTTTGTCTATACCAGCTTTAAACTGAAACTTTGCAAACGGCATGTTTCATTTTAAGCTATTCTAATTATAGCCGTTGATGCTGCTTTTGCTGGAAATACTATAGTAAAGTCACCTGCTGTGGAGGTTTTATCTCCACCAAAGTCTATCGTTGCTACTGACTTATCACTGTTTGTATCATTGTAAATCATACAACCTCTTGCAGTTATTGTAGCTGTGCTGAATGTTAAATCAGCAAAATCAGTTACAGCAGTAGTGCCTGTGGCTGACGGTGTTACATTAGTTAACGCCGCACCACCTGAAGTATAGTTTGTACCACTTGCTTGTCCTGTTGTAGTAAAAGCAGTAGTAGTAGCACCAAGAGTAGCAGAACTTGTATACAAGGCTAATTTAAAAGTGTTGCCACTAGAATTTGTAAAATTATGTGTGCCTGTTAAAAGTTCTACTTTAAAACTTGTTGTTAGTGTTGATGATATTGCCATATTAAATACCTTTTATTATTTTTGCTAAATCCTCACTACCTCCCTTACATAAATCTTGTATTAAGGTAGCTTTATAAGATTTTATAGCATTTTCAATATATATCAAACAAACTTTATAAATTAAATTTCTATAAGCTCTAGCTTGTGCTTTAACGTGTTCTTCATTGTCGTCAGAAACACCAACTATTTTATCTGTCAATTGCTCTGCCCAAAACTCAGGAGGATGTCCACCATACTTGGTTGTTGAAACTTCTACCATGCCAAGTTCAGGCACACCATCAGGAGTTATTTTTATTACCATTTGTTAGGCTCCGGGGGTTTTAAATGACTATCGTATCTGTCTGCAACTTGTGGCAATATTTTATGTTTTTGCACAGTCATTTCGCTTATTTTCTTTAATTCTATGCCGTCAGTACCATCTACAGGCACATAAGGGTCTTGTAATCTATGATAACCGTAAAGTCTTTGTTGTCCCGGCACATTGGTATCTAACAAAGAACTGGTTGCTGCTACCTCAACTTGTATGCCTTTTTCCATGCACTTAACTAACCAAAATTCTACACAAGCTCTACCTTGCTCAGCAAAATGTAAATTGTTGCTATATGTAAAATCAATGCCAAATAGCTTAATATTTGCCACATCATTCCAATAAGCAAAGGCCACAGTATAAGCGACTGTGTTATTTAGATAATGACAATTTGTGTCTTTAACTATTTCTTTTACAGGATATTCAATAAGATTTTTACATCTTTTATCTATTTCGCACGTATAGATAGGTTTGTTATGATTTGTTAGTAACTCTTTCATGCTGTCGGTTTGTCCACCAGCATGGTCTGTATCTAAAAATCTTGACGGCGGGTCCATCATAAAAACTCTATCGTGGTAAATTACAGATGCTACGGCGTTTATTGCCCATACCTCGTCAAATTTTACGCCGTGTGATTTGGCTAAACAAAAGTCAAACCAACTTTTACCCAAGCCTACAATTGCAACGGTTTTACCGTTTAATTTTTTAATTGGTTTCATCTCTCTCTCTCAAAAATGTAAGTTATGTAACGTTAATTCTTAGTGAATCATACCTCATTTCATCTCTTGTATCTCGACCCTCACCGAGATTTTTTAATCTTAATAAACTTTCTTTAAATCTAGCCTCATACATACCAATGTCGTCAGCAGGTAGTTTTAAAAATATTGCACCCTCTAATAAACAACCGTATAACAAAGTATCAGGAGCATCTGTAGACAGATAAGTAGTTCCTGAGTCTGCACCAGATGTAAGAGAAGTTGGCTTAGCCAAATAATGTAACTCCATGGTGTAATTACTGTCAGGTACAGGTGCTACTTCAAAACTACTTTGGTCAAATATTGCATAATATCTTGGGGTGCCTCTTGTTGCCGTGCTAGACACAAACTCTTTAATAAAAGAGTTATGTTTTAAATCTAAATAATCGTATGTGTTAGAACTTATTACAGCCAACGAAAAGGGTGCCAAAAAATCTGTTGGCGTGCCTAAAAATCTATTATCTGTGGTTACATTACCTTGAACATTTTTTCTTTGAACAGGCAACTGTACTGTTTTAAGTATTCTTTCTTCTGCTTGTAATATTATGTTGTTTAAATTATTTACAAAGGTAGTTTCATCTGTTTCTAAATAATCTTGTATCGCAGTTTTTAAAGTGGATAACGTAAAACTCATGATGTGGTTATTGTAACTGTACCTAAAGCACTTGTCATGCTATCAGGTGTTGTAATTTTTGTACCTATAATACCAAGGTCAAAGTTTGTATAAACTGTAAAAATTGTAGGGGATATGCTTATGTCAGGTCTAGGCTCTCTAACGGCTTGGGGGTCTACCTTATTTGTTCTTGGTTCAAGCTGTGGGTGTTTTGATTCATAACACTCATGACATGTTTTTAGACCATTCCACTCTTTACGCAACTCACGTAAAAAATATCTAAAGCCACATCTATCGCATATTGCGTATGGATTTTTGTTAGTAGCAAAAGACATCAAGCAATATTGTAATGAGATACATCAGGCGTAATTTTTACTGATGCTCTGTCCTCGTCTGCTGCTAAAGCTCTCTGAAACTCCTCATCGTAAATTGTCTTTAACATTGCTGTTTTTTCGGGACTTTTTTTGATAGATAAATAGTATGCTAAACCAGCAGCCAAACAAGGATAAAACCTAAAAGGCATTTGTAGAGTGTCTGTAGCTGCATCCACATCATCCATGCGAGTAAGCACATTCATGTGTACTGTATAAGTTGTTGATTTATCAGGAGTAGGATAAACACTTATTGTTGGATTAATTTGTTTATCAATAAAGAACTGTAAAGGTTTGCCTGTGGTAGATTTGTTAGGAATAGATGCGTATTCGCTTCTTGATAATCTTGTCATTTGTAAGTCGGAGTTTTCTGAGTTAACAGTTTGTCTAACAAAAGAATCTAACACGTCAATTGGCGCACTCGCTACACTAGAATCTACATTATAAGTAGTAGTGTCTTTGACCATGGTTACAGTTTTTTCTTGTATAGTCCACTGATTAAGGCCTCTGTTTGCCCATTCTGCCAACAATAAGTTAAGACTTCTTCTTGCAGTACGTAAGTCGTAAGCAGTTCGTAGCTCTAAGCCACATCTTTCAAACGCTTCCTCGACATAATCGGCAACATCAAGTTCGAAGTTTTTACTATTTGATAGTGACATTACTTTTTCTTTTTAGTTTTTTTTAAAGTTTTTTCTAATCTAGCTGCTTGGTTTGCATGCAACCTAGATGCTTTTTTTAGTTCTGCAATCATTTTGCGTTTTTGTGCAATAGTTAATTCAGCCATAATTTACTTCTTTTTTTTGGCTGAGCCACCTCTACCAAGTTTTTTAACACCTGCCTTGCCTCCACCCATCATTTTTTTAACACCAGCTTTTCCACCGCCCATCATTTTCTTGACGCCAGCTTTACCGCCACCCATCATTTTTTTGACACCAGTTTTCTTTTTGACACCTGATTTAGCCTTACCACCGCCTTTCATTTTCTTAACGCCAGCTTTGCCACCACCCATCATTTTCTTAACACCAGCTTTAGGCATGCCACCTTTTCCGACTTTTACAACACCTGATTTAGGAACTGCGCCACCGCCTGCCATTTTTACAGCATTGCCTTGTTTCATTGACTTGGCTAATTCTGCTTTGTCACCCTTAGATAAACTGCCTACTAATTTTTTTAAGCCTTTTAATTTATTTTTCACTTTTTACTCCTTCGTTTCAAAATATCTTGGAAATCTTTTACATCCCAATCTTTATAATACCCTATTTTTTCTAATGTTTCAGATGCTTTATTCAATTCATCTAATTTTTGCATAAAAACCATATTATAACTTTCGTCAAAATGTGGCTCAAAATGTTCTTGGTCTACTACAACCTTTTCATCATGTTGTTGATGAAAACCCATGACCCACAAGTTTTCACTATTAACAAAAGCATTTAACATGGCTATTCTACTATCAAAAGTAAACATGTCTAAATCCATGTTTGTATCACAATAAATAATAACATCTTTGTCTGTAGGAAAATTTTTAGTTATATCTACTAGGTCTGTCCAATGTAAACATTTAGACAATATTACGTCTACCCTATTGTTTTCCCATGTTTTTTTTGCATAAGGACATACTGGTTTATCTGTTTCTAATACTTCCTTAGACCAATCTCTAACCTCTTGTCTTATAAGCTGTTGACTAATCATTTTTTCTTCTTTACAAATGTTTTTACGTTTGTTGGCTTGCCGCCAACACCTTGCTTTCTTGCTCTTTTTCTTTTCACAGCAGAACGTTTTTGTGCTTTAGTCATACGATTAGCAACCCTTTTAGGCACACACTTTGGATATTTTCTTTTAGAACCTTTGGCTTTTTTTCTACCGCACTTTTTATGGCCACCACCTTTCTTTTTTGAGCCAATATCAACCCAATCTTCGGCAAACCACTTAGTAAGTCCTTTCATTACCTACCACGCATTTTTGTTTTTTTTCTTCTGTTTTGCATTACTGCACCACAGCCTTTTGCTATAAAACCGCCATTTTTAGCGTATATAACTCCTCCCATAGCTTTACCTTTTGCACCCTTATACTTACCACCTCTTTTTTTGTATGTTTTTACAAGCCATGCTGAGGCGTATGCGCTGGGAAAAACATCAAATTTGCGCTTAGCTTCTGCTTTTACTCTTGAATATAATCCGGGATTTGTAACATTACTTGGTGCAGTAGATTTTTTTGCCATAATATTTACCTTCTTTTTCTTTTTTTCTTAGCTTTACTTAATGCTATAGCCACAGCTTGTTTCTGTGGTCTACCTTCTTTTTTAAGTAGTCTAATATTTTTACTAATTGTTTTTCTGCTTTTACCTTTAGCTAAGGGCATCTAACACTTCCATCTTCTTCTTGCTTGTCTAATCCTAGAGTTAGGATTGTTTCTTGTTTTTGCTGAACTTTTTTTAAGTTGTCCCAAAGACCTAGCACAAAAAGATTTACGCCTTTTAGCCGCTTTACTACCTTTTTTTACTTTGCCTGTAACTGCTGTTTTTAGCTTAGAACCGGGATTAGCCTTTCTATAAGCAGCCACACCTTTTTTAGTCATGCCAGCACCAGATTTGGTAGGGCGATAGTTACCGCCCTTACCAACTGTTCTTCTTATAGATTTTGCTTTTCTAGGTTTTGTTTTAGCCTTAGCCATTCATCTAATAATTCTTAGTTAATACTAAAATTATAGAGTAAGTGTCACCACTAGAATGTCCTTTGGTTGTAAAGTCTATATCACCTGTTACGCCGCTACCTGCATTATTAGGTATGCCTGTAAACAAATCATAATACTCATCACCCGTGCTATCTGCTGGTAAACCTATAGCAAGCACATTTGAAGTTGCATCAAACTCTATATTTACTCCCATACCTGCACATGCCCAGTAGATTCTTGATATAGAAACAGAAGTACAAGCTTCACCTTTATCGTTTTTTTCTAAAGCTGAAACATCTACCTTTTTAACTGCGCTTTCACCTGTGCCATCTGATACGTTAGTAAACTTCAAAATGGCCGTTCTCTGGCCATCCTGTATGGTTTGTGAAGTTACTGCGTCTGCCATAATTTACTCCTTATGCGTCAGCAAATGGTGTAACTATTGTGCCTGAGCCTAAAATAATACCTTCTACAGCATATTTAGCACTAGCCATAGCAGTTACTTTAACGATACTACCTGCTAATCCGCCTTTTGTAGAACCATTCATAGTGATTACATCGTTAGATGCTGCTGAGATAAATACTTTACCTGAAGCATCATCTTTACCTGAATATAAACCACCAACAAACTTATCAGTACCGTCAGTCAAAATATCCATGTCTGTAGCTGCTGTTTCTACTACAAAGAAGAAAGAAGCGCCTAGATTGTTTAATTGATTTGGGTCTGTATTATCACCGGGGTCAGTTGTTACTATGCTTGGTAAAGTGAATTTACCGTCTGCGTCATTACAAGTTAAAATTTTACCTGAATGTGCAGCAACTGTTAATGTAGTGTCTGCTGTTAAGCTAACTACTGAAGCATTACCTGCTGTTATAAATCCAGCTAATGATTTAACTGGACCTGAAAATGTACTCTTTGCCATATTAAGTTCTCCTTAATAAATCTATCGTCTTGGCTTGTCTGCTAGGTCAGTCGATAGAATAGTTATTTTTCCTAGACTTCGATTGTATATTAGTTTATTGCAAAAAAAAAGGGAGCTAATGCTCCCTTTATTGTTTAGAACCTTAGGCTCCTTGTGAAGCAAATACTCCACGCCAGTTAGATACACCAAATGAATATCTTTCTCTAGCTCTATATCTAATGTTACCTGTTGAAAATTCAGGCTCCATTGTGGTTTCCATAGGTGTTCTGTTGAACATCTTTAAACCTTCTCCATCTTCATTTACTGATGTAAGTATGTAATACGCATCAGGGTCTGTGAGATAGTGATTTACACTAAATCCATTAGGTACTGAAGATTGATTCTTAATAGAGTTAATATCATTGTCTGATGTAGCTGTTCTACCCGGTGTGTTTAAAAGTCTATCAGCCACAAAAACAAGTTGTGGTGGGACGATTAATTTGTCGGGACGAACTGCAATAATCAAGTTCTTATCATCAACAAATGTTGATATATCAATAATATTATCTTCTAGTGAAGTTTCATTGAGGTCAGCCATAGTTGTTGCTCTGTTACGAGCAGTACCACCACCCACTAATGGGTGTGCTGTGGAAACTAATGGTTGTCCATCACCAATAGTAAAGTCAGTGCTAAACGCATTGTTTAATACATTTGCACCTTTTACTTCTTTGGTATGTTGCATTGAACGTGCCAATGCTTTTGTGTATCTACGACCAAGTTGGTCATATAAATTGTCTTCGATTGCCTCTTCTGTAAGAGAGAAAGCAAGTGCCACAGTTTCGTGTGTATATCTTGCAGTATATCCTTCTGAAGCATTATCAAAGCTTACGCCAGCACCTTCTTCCTTGACAGGAGCTGCACCAAATCCAACTACTAAAACCTCTTCTTCAAAAGCTCTGTCTGAGTCTTCGATAGAATATAGTTCTTCATATTCGTTTTGATATTCGTCATATTCAAGTCCAAAAAGTGCATTTAGACCGGGTTCAAGTTCTTTCGCTAATTGCGCTCTACTTATAGCCATCTAATTACTCCTTATGCTAAGCCTGCGCCTTTAACGCCTGCTATATGATTTTGAATAACAACCAAAACATTTGTATTAGCTGAACCGACATCTGAATTTTCAGGGTCTTGGCTAATGTCTATTGCCTTCAAAGGCAAATTTGTTGTAGTTGCACCTGTTGTGACATCTAACTCTGCTCCTGAGATACCTGTTGTGGTACTTCCTGAGTTTGTGTAAACGATGTCAAAATTACCAAACAGGTCGGCCACTGGGAAAGTGTCGTCTGCTTGTATTTCAAAGACCGTGTTAGGGTCATCGTGTACAAAAGCAATAATATCTGAAGCATTAGTGCTTGCAGGGTAATGATTGCTAAATACTTGCTCTGATGTTGTTGGGTCTGTGAACATACAGCCGTTGAATACGCCTACAATAGGAACAGTTCCTCCATCTGCATGGATTTCAATGCCACCGCCAGTAACTTGCATTACCAAGTCGCCTTGAAAGATATTTGTTCCGTAGTTAGCTGCTATTCTGTATCGGCTTTGTCCGCCTGAATAGGGTGAGCCACCCATCATTCTTACAGGTTTAAGACCAAATGAAGCGTCTTTATTCGCCATAATTCATCCTACCTTTTTTTACCAAATGATACATTAGATTTTCTATTAGAATCATACTTCACATATCTGTTATTGCCTTGTAGTTCATTAAACATAGTATTATCTAGTGCTTCGTTTTGTTGCACATTACGATTTTTATAATGTTCATTACGTTCATTAACAGTTTCTGTTGGTATTTTTGCTAATATCAAACCACCTACTGATATGACTCCTGCGTGTCTACCATGCTCTATAGTAGGTAAAGGAAAGTCTGGTATTTCGTCTTGTCTGACAAACTCCCATCCTTCTCTCATTCTAGCAGAAACATTGTTTCTGTCTTCGATTCCTACATACTCTGACCTAATCCATCGGTATTGATATCCCTCTGGTGCAGGTGGAGTTTCAAGCATCCTCGCAGGTTGCCATGGTTTTCTTCTAGCGTTTTTATCGTGTTGCTCTTCATCACGAGATTGGCGTGTTGTATTTTCAATCGCATCTATATCCATTATTTTGCTCCTTCAAGTTTAACTATTTCTTTACCTACTCTTTTCAGCCACTCTTGTTGCGACATGCCGTAAGGTTTTAAATTACTCTTTACGGAAGCATGGTTAGAACTAATCTTAATACCGCTTTTCTTACCTTGTGTTCCTTGACGACTTCCTGAGGAAGCAGAAGCAACTCTTTGCACAGTTGAGTTAGCCTCTTTTGATACGTCATTAGGCTCTGCCTGTAAATCAGGATAAACCTTTTGTAGCCTTTTGTCTAATTCTTCGTAATACTCATTTTCATTACCATCAAATCCTTCTGACAATAAATCCTCGTGTATACCCATGGCTGTATAAGTTTTGACTCTATCTTTTTGAAACCAGTCATTCTTTTCTTGCCATTCTACAGCTTTAGCATCAGGCTTTGGTTTATCATACACTTGTTGTTGTGTATTTTGTACATTTTGTTCAACAATTGTTGAGTTTTGTTCTTGTTGTGTTTCAAGCTGCATTTTTGCTAATCTGACTCTTTCTTCCTCTAAAGTAACCTTATTTAACAACTCAACACTTTTTACTTCAAGATTTGGGTCGTTTGTTTCTCTAGCTTTTCTATATAAGTCTTCAGCTTGTTGCCTTTGTGACTTGACTCTGTTTTCGTATTCCTCAGTATAATTTCTGTCTAAAACTGTAGCTCTGCTTTTTACTGAAGATAACTCGTTAGATACTTTTGCATACTTTGACTCGGCATCTTCGGCTCTTATCTCCGCAGCTCGTATTCTATCGTTTAATTTGTTTATTCTTTTTGATACACCTCTAGTGTAACTATCAAGTTCATCATCACCACCTGAGTTGGTTTCGACTGCTTCTGTTTCTGCTAAGTTTTCTGTTGGTTCTACAACATCAACAACTAGCTCGTTTTCAGCTTGAACCTGATTTTCTTGGTTTGTGTCGTTCATATAAATACTCCTTATACTGAAACAATGTCATCAGGGTTTAAAATAGTGGCTATGACTTCGTCATCATTTATTATTCTGACTTCGCTTTCATCAGCCAACCTAAACCTAGAGCCTGCATATCTACCTATCATTATCCAGTCGCCCTTTTCACACCACACAGACGAAAATCTTTTTTTATCTGCGTAGGCATCAGGACCAACTGCAACAACATAAGCAACTACAGTCGCTAGGGTTTCTCTGTCGATGGTTTCTTTTACTAATTGAATACCACCTTCTGAAACTCCCTTACCACGGTAAGGAAGCACTAACAAACGCCAACCAGTTGGTTGTGGCATCCGTTCGAGAACGCTTTTGTCTAATAAACTTGGGTCTAAAACTCTTTTGTCCTCTTCTACAAAAGCTTTATCCAAATCAATAGTTTCTTGTTCTGTTTTTTCTTCAATGGTTTTTTTTGACTCAACTGTCATCTATATCTCCTTTACTTTGTAAGTGTTCTTTTATCTTATCATGAATATAGGATAATGAAGATATTTCACCCATTAAAAATTGATAATTTTCCATATCTTTAACGCCACCTGACGTAAGAATGGTTACTATTTGTGCCTCTCTCTCATTCAAATCTTTACGAATTGCATGAATAAAATCATACATATCCATAGTTTAGAATACGCCACTGAAATTATTGCCTCTTAGTGCAGCGCCCTTACCTCTACTTTTGCCCTTTCCGTAGCCGGGTTTGTGTGCTGTATCAACCTTTACTTTTTTAGGTTGTGATAAGGCAATGCTTCCTTGACCTTTAATAGTTATGGAAGTTTTTGCTTTCATTTTCTACTCCTTATTTTTTTGTAGTTTTTTTCTTTGAAACTGTTTTTTTCTTCACTGTTTTTTTCTTAACAGTAGTTTTTTTTGCTTTAGTTTTTGTAGTTGGCTTTACCTCTACACTTGCAACTTCTGTATTAGAAACTTGCACTTTTTCTTGCAATTTTTTCTCTTTTATTTGTTGTTTAATTTTTTCGTTTATTGAGCTTGTCATTTATTCATCCTCGCTTGTAGGTCTATTAATTTTAATTCAGCTTGCTGTTGCAATCTTTGTTTAGCAATGTCATTTTTTTCATTACCTATAGCAGCTTGTTGGTCTGCTTTGTTTTGTTGTATTTGCAACTCTGCTGCACTTTCCATGGCATCTTGTTCTTCTTTAGCCATAAACTGTTGATTTTTCAATTCTATTTCCTTATCACGCAATCCAAGTTCTTGTTGTCTAATTGACACAAGTGGGTCTTCTTGTTGAGGTGGTTGCACAGAAGCTAAAAACTCAGACGACAACTGAGCTAGTATTGGTGAGCTAAAGCTTTCAATTATAGTCTGTATTTGTTGTTGTAAAGCCATTTGTGATTGTGGGTCTAATTGTGAGGCCTGTTCTAAAGATGCTTGTATTTGTTGTTGCACTTCAGGTGGCAGTTGCTGTTCAGCCATCTGATTGGCCATAAATTGTAAATGTTGCATAACATGTGCAATTATTATGGATTGTAGTTGTGGATTTGTTATAACCGCTTGTGTTAAAAATAGACTTTTATGTGCCTCAACATGTGCCTGATGATTTTGTTCAGGAAACGCTTGTTGTGGTATACCTTGTAATAAACCACTATTTTCAATGCCTGCATCCACTGGTTTAGGAGTCGTATCTGCTGGTGGCATAAGTAATGAGTCTATGTTGTCCACACCCAAAGCTGCATACATTCTCCTGTAAGCTTCATAGATGCCTTGCGGACCGTGTAGTTGTGGGTTTGATTGCACCATTGTTAACAGTTCTTGCGCCATTATTACTCTTTGGCTCATAGAAAAAATATTAGGGTCAGATACAGGTATAACATCTACTTTATTATCAAAATCTTCTATTTTAACTTCTCTAGGACCACTACCAGTTTCATAGGGGTACACAGGTGGTAAAAACTCTTGAAATACTCTAGCAAGTATTTGAAATTCATTTTTTTGTGAATAGTGCAATCTTTTATGTATAGCACTCATAACTTTTGTGCCTTTTTCTAATAAAGCAACAGTTGTTCCAACAGGCATAGCAGCATTAGAATCACCTATATTCATGTCTGCAATTGCAGCAAATCTTTTGCCTGAATCAACCAATAATCCAAGCAATTGAAACAATACATTACTAGGCTCTTTATAGGGTAAGGGCATAAGAGAATCTCTTAATGCGCCACCCGGTGCATCTACATCTCTAAATTCACCCGGTTGTAAAGGTGATGCTTCATCTCTAATTCTTATACCTCTAGCTTTGAATCCAGCAGGCAAGTTACTTAATGTACCTGCATCTATAAGTTGTCTAAGCAAAGATGTTGAGGCTTTGGATAAACCACCAATCATGTGCGACAGACCCAAGCCATAAAAACCCAATCCGGGCAAAAACTTATATTGCACAAAATAATTTATTTTGTTTCTTAATACATCTGTTGACTCATAGTTTCTACGTATAGACAAAATCTTTTGTGATGATTCGTCAATGGTTATAATATAGGGTAACTTTAAGCCAGTTTGCTCACCCGTTTCGTTCGTGTCTTCAAATCCCTCTATGTCTGCAACAGTATGTATTTCATATAATTTTCGTTGCTCATCTTCACCATAATCAGGCTCAACACCCTGTATTTTATCTACCTCTTGGTCTATTTCATCTCTGCTTATGTTTTGTGGGTTAATTAAGTCTATATCAGCATAAAAGCCAGATAATTGCATTTTTCTAACTTCATTATTGCTCATAGATACTACATGAGTGACTCTTTCGGCTGAAAGTATGTCCGTAGCATTATATGGGACTAACAAGTCTTCAGCAGGAACAAATTTAGATACAGGCCTACCTTTTGTTGCATCATAGTAAACTTTTTTAAATGCACTACCTGATAAAGGCAAATAGAACAATAATTGGTCTAGTTCAGGGTCATATTCAGGCATTTCATTCATGATGTAGTAGTTCATAAACTCGCCTACTCTTTCTGCTTGCATTTCTGTATTTGCGTCTCTTTGACCTATGACTTGTGTTTTTATAGGACCTTGTGCAGGTAATAATTCTTTATAAGCTTGCGCTTGAAACTGTGTAACTGCTTCTGACAATATTGGATGTATTACACCACTTGAACCTTCGAATGGTTGACTTCTTTGCTCATCAAAGCGCATACCAAGATACTTTAGTCCATCTGTGTATGTTTTTTCCCATTCTTTGCGTGATTCTTTGTCGTTTTCAATAGCGTACAATAATTTAGATGAGATGCTGCCTAATATATCGTCATCTAAAAATTCTACTAAGTTTGCGTCAAAAGGAACTTGTGGCGCTTCTATTTCCGTTGGCTCATCAAAAACTATTTCATCTTCACTGATGCTAATTTGTAAAGCATCAAACATCTCATCATCAAAAGTTCTTGAAGGTGTTTCTATATTAATATCATCAACAGGAACACTAACAGACTTTGTTTGGTCTTTTATGTCAGGGTTGTCTTCAGTGCCTAGTTTTCTTTCTGTAACCATATTAATTTATACCTAAAATTTCTTTACGCATTTTGTCTCTTTCTTTTTCAGCTTCTTCTACAGTATTGTAAGCTTTTACTAAACCAAATTTAATTGCAGACTCATATTTTTTTAGAATCTCATCGCTATTTAATTGTTTTCCTGTTTTAGGGTCAAGAGCAGGCAAAATATAATGTGTGTTTGCATCTGTACCAACTGTACTTGTTAACATAGTCATTCTCTCGCCCTTTTCATTTTCAAACACTTTATTACCTTCTAAGATTTTATTATGAAAGCCCTGTAAAAATTTTTTGTTAATATCATATCGTGCATTTTTATTTTTATTTTCAAACACCATTATTTTTTATATTTTTTTGATTTTACCTTCTTACCTTTGTTTTTACCACCTGTTCTTGCAATCAGACCTCGTGCCTTAGCTGATGCTTTTTCACTAAATCCAAGCTTTTTGCCTGACCCTATCTTTTTTTTAAGTGTTGATAGTTTTACGACCATGCAGTCTCCTTATAGCATTTTTACCTTTTTTGAATATACTTGCTATTGCTTTTTTACCCATTACCTTAGCTCGTTGTTCGCCTACTGTAAGTATTTGTATTTTTCTAGCAAATGGTTTTTTGGTATTTTTAACTTTTTTAACTGTAGCTCTTGCATCGGCTTGTGTTGCAAATTTTATTCTTACTGTGTCTTTAGGGTTTTCATCTGTATATAAACGTCTACCACTGCCTTTTGGCTTTTTACCCGTGCCTTTTATTGGGTCTTTTCTTTTTTTTCTAACCATAATTAATAATATGACAAAGCTGTTCTATCTACTTGCATATCTTCTTGATAGTCGCTATCTAACTCCACTAAACCACCTTGTCTTATTCGCATTAAAGCCATAGTGGTAGAGTCACAAAAGTCATCATTTTCTCCAAAGGGAAAAGCAGCTAACTCTTCTATTACTTCTTCTGCAAAAGCATCTTCTGTAGCATATACCATACCACTTTCAAACATAGGTGCAATAGAGTTCATTCTTGCAACCTTGTCTTGTCCTCTACTAGGCGAGTAAGCTTGCACAGGTATTCCTATTTTTCTAAGTTCTTGTGTTAAAGGTGTACCACTAGCTTTGGCCTCTATTAAAACTATGTCTGGCTCCCAATACTTATATTCCTCTAATGCTATATTTTTCAGTTGTGGAAAGTCTACTCTGTGTCTACTAGCATCTAACAATATAATTGCATGTTCGCTACCATCTTCAGGGTCAAATATTCCCCAAGTCGTTATAGCAGAATAGTCTGCTGTTTCTTTTGCGCTAAAAGCAGTATCGTAACTTTGCACGATACACTGACAACTAGGTATAGCTTCATTCTCCCATTTCTGCCACCATTCTCTTTTAACTATAGAACCGCTTTCTGCGGTTGGGTTTTGCATCCATTGTGCGTTCCATTTGCTTATCGGCAAAGATGCTTTTACTGATAACAATTCCTCTTTCTTCCAAAACTCTTTCCACAAAGGTTCTTCTGAATCAGGCATGATAGCTGGAAACTCAACTACTTCCCATTGGTCTGCGTGTGTTTCAGATTGTCTTTTAAGCAATCTGCCAGCCAAATCTTTTGTACTCCAACGAGTCATAACCAAAACGATGGTGCCGCCGGGCTGCAATCTTTGGCGTGGTCCACTTGTGTACCACTCCCAAGCTGCATCCATTGCAGTCGGCGACATTGCATCTTGTTCTGAATGAGGGTCATCTATAATTAATAAATCAGCACCACGTCCTGTTATAGCGCCACCAACACCTGAATAGAAAGCTTCACCACCATCATCTGTAGTCCATCTACCAGCAGACTTATTATCACCTGACAAATTTATGTCAGGAAATATGGTTTGATACTCTTCGCTGTCTATAATATTACGCACTCTTCTACCAAATCGCACAGCAAGTTCTGCCGTGTGTGTCGCTTGTATTATTTTTAAACTTGGATTAAGTCCCATCATCCAAGCAGGAAAATATGTAGATGCAAACTCTGATTTGGTATGTCTAGGTGGCAACATAACCATAAGTCTTTTGCACTTACCTTGTGCTATACGGTTTAGTTTTTTTGCGAGAACTTTATGATGTCTACCCATGATAAAGCCATCCCATTGATGTTTTACAAACTCTAAAAAGTCAGACTTACATTTGTCTCTAGCATTTAGATTCTTCCACTTATCAATTAGGGTTAAAGCTTCTACTTGCTCATCCCTAGACAAAGCGTCAAAAGATTTAATTTTATCTAAATCAATCATAAGGTGGAGAGCCAATAAGTATAATTAGAGGACAAAATTGACTCTCCTAACATGCTACATCGGAGAGAGGAGATATGTGAACATCCACAAATGAGCATGTCAATTAGACTTTACCCCATTCTTGTCCTTGGAACAATAACGCCTCAGCCTTTCTTCTTTTTTTTAGGCCTTCATTAGGCACTCCATTAACTTTGTTCCATCTTTGAATTTGATAAGGCACATCATCCCACAATTTGTTGTTCAGTCTGTTCAATAAACTACTTGAAGATAGGTTTGATGGACCTAAATTGAATACCCATGACACCAAGGCATCAAACTCATTTTGTTTTAAGTCTGAAGTAACCATATCGTTAATATAACCTTCGTATTCTTCAAGCTCATGAGCGAGTAAATCTTCCGCTTCTTGTTTTGTAATTGTCATACCGTCTTGTACAGGACTACCATCAATAAGCTTTAGACTACCATACCCTATGGTTGGCTTATTTGCTGGGCATCTGTAAGAAACGACCATGCCGTCTTGCATGGGACAACCTTCAAAATGTTTTATTAAATCAATACCTTCTTTTGATATTTTCAAGCTAGTCTCCTTTTTCAGGAGAGTGAGATGCTCCAAAATAGAACGAAATAATTGCACTAGCTAATCCTCCAAGATAACCTAACACTAGATTAATTAAGGCTTCAGAGTTTTGTTCTGGTGGTTGTAGTGTTACTAAAAATATGTAGCCTAAAAAACCGCCTATTGTAAATAACCCTATGATTCTTGCAGTCCAATCTTTACTAAACATGCCTCTAGCATGTTGTTTGTCTTGTGTTTCTAGCTTAAACACATCTACATCAAGCTCTTTCATTTGAACCTCAAACTCCTGTTCTGCTTTTTTAAGCTCTAACATTTGTTCAGGTGTAGCATTTTGCATAGCTTGTTGTATAGATTTTTGGTCATTAGATACACCAAGAACTTGTGCTATTTTGCCCATAGCCATATTGCCTAAGGGACCACCCATAGCTGAACCTAGTGTTGGAGCCACAGCACCAACTATATTTTTTAGTAATCCTTTCATATTAATATGCTCGTTAAGACTGCTATACCTATCGCACCAAGAAAGCCAAACACACCAAAAGTGGTGGCTTTAATTGTTGAATTGATAAGAGTTATTTCTTGTTTTATGTCAGAAAACTCGTTAAATGCTGTTTTCCAACGCTCGTGAGATATTGTTTCTAACTTTGTAAGTCTTTCTGCAACATCATTGACTGTCATTTTTTTATTAACCATAATTTTTATATAGTAAAAATTTTCAGAGGTTTACTTTTGCCTTTAACCTTTATTGGCTTTAATGATTTTAACTTATAATTAACACTTTGTGCAGTATTTTCTCCAATAAGTATATCTACGCCAACTTCTTTTGTTGCAGACTCTAGTCTAGCTGCTGTGTTTACAGCATCGCCAATGGCCGAATAGTCGAACCGGGTGTCGCTACCTACATTTGCTATTACTGCTTCACCTGTATTAACGCCCACGCCAATAGCTATTTCATGTGGCAGTTCTTTGTTCAGTTCTTTTATGGCTTCTTGTATTTCAATAGCTGTCTTAACAGCAAGCTCTGCATGGTTTTCTAAGTCTAACGGTGCGTTAAAAATTCCCATTGCCGCGTCACCGATAAATTTGTCTAGCATCCCTTTATTACGCTGTATACACTCAACTTGCACTGTTAAAGCTTTGTTCATAATTTCTGTGACTTCTTCTGGCTCTAGTGTTTCTGACAAAGAAGTGAAGCCACGCACATCAGTGAAGAGAAAAGAGCAAAGCCTTCTCTCACCACCTAGCTTTAACAATTCAGGATTGTCTTGTAGTCTTTTTACCTGTCTTGGGTCTAAGTAATGCTCAAACTGTTTTTTGATTTGTAATCGTAATTTAAACTGTTGTCTAAATCTCAGATAAAAAGCTATGGCTCCTGTAATAAAACTTGCGACCAATGTCCACGTTATATCTATTAATAATCCATCTTGTATAAGCCAATAACCACCATAAGCTAAAGCTGTTGTAAAAATAGCATAGCTTATTACTCCTAGTGTCATGCCTAACAAATGTATTAAAAACCATGTGGCTGTAACTGATATTATAAAAATACCCATTTCTGCGGCTAAAGACCAATCTGGTATGTAGGGCGAATCTTGTATTAATATAGATTCTGCTAGAGCGGCTTGTATTTTATGTGGCTCTAACAAACCCACAGCCGTAGAAATTTGCGGCATCACACCGTTAGCAGTAACACCCAAAAATACAAACTTATTTGCTACACTCATTTCTTGAAGTGTAGTTTGTGGTGTGTCTACCCAGCTAATCCACTTACGACCAAGACTATCTGTTTTAACTGGTGGTATTCCTCGTATTGATATTTCTTCTATACCATTATCATTAGTTTTTATAATGTAAGTTTTTACATCAAACAAAGCCTTATATATTTGTGTTCCAAAACTGGGAATCCACTCGCCGTTAGGTGTGCTTACCAATAAAGGTATTCTACGAACGAGTTGGTCAACCTCAGTTGGTGCAATGGCCAATCCTTGCAAGGCACTATTAGCTAACACATCTATGTTTTGCACTACTCCTTGTGAGACCAAACCTTGTGCTTTGTCACCCATAATTACTGTGCCTGTGGCGTTTGGATATTCTCCGCTTGCATTTTCAAACATTGCTAATACTGAGGGTGCATATTGTAAAACTTGTGCAAAAATATCATCACCACCCATACGGTCAGGTTGTGGATAGCTTATAACATGACCAACTCCAATAGCTCCTTCGTTGATTAAATCTATCTGTATTTGTGCAAGTGTTTTTCTAGGAAAAGGCCAACCACCCATATTAGCAACATCTTCTTCAGTAATATTTAGTATGACAAAATTACCTGATTCAGGTTGTTCTTTTACAAAGGCATCAAAGGTTTTAAGTTTTAGTATTTCTGTTGGTGTAGATTGAAACACCAAGGGTAAGGCTAGTATGGGTAGTATTAATAGTATTAGCTTTTTAATTGTTTCTCCTCTAAAACCCTAAATGATTTAAGCTGTTGTATGTCATCCCATTTAGACCTTTTAATTTTAGTCCAATGATTCGCTCTATGTGTGCTTAAATAGGTTGGTCTTATTTTAACCCATTTCCAACCAATATCGCCAATTTCAAAATGATGGTAGCCATGCGATAATTTGTTGGCTAAAGTTGGGTCGTTGTAAAACCTAACAATATCTCTAGGCTTTTTTGCATCTGGGTGTTGTTTTATATCTTTAAACTTAGGGTATTTTTTTATAGATTGTTTCATGCTTACACCATGTATTTTTTTCCTTTTTCAAAAAGAGCTTTCATTTTTGCAGGATATTCTTTTTGATTTCTACAGGCGTTTTGAGAACGCAGCAAAATACGTTCAAAGTTTTCTATCTCTAGCAACGACTCATCTTTTGCAACAAGTGATTCAAAAATGTTTTTGACAAGTTTTGTTTCACTCCAGTTTAAATGTACGTTACATGAATGTTTATCTCTACTCATATTTTTTCCTATATTTTGTTAATTTTTTTATTATAAGGATTGTATAACAGATGTCAACACTTTTCTACACTTAATTAGATTGTGTAATTTTTATTATAGAGTCACTACCACCATTAATCTTAATAACATTCGATACGCCGTCTTGTATAAAAATGACTGTGTAAGCATTTGAACCATCTAAATCTACTCTTACTGTTTCATTAACTTGTCTACGCAAACTCACTACATTACCTGTTATAAGCGTGGTTATTTGTGTGTCCGGGTCTTTACCTAATGAAGTCCCGGCTATCTGCGTTGTAGTAGCTTGTGCTAAAACATCCTCATCTTCATCTACAGCCAAGGCATCTAACACATTTAATAAATCCTCTAAATAATTTACATCAAGATAATTTATATCTAATTCTGTAAATTGTAAGCTATCTTCTTTTAAATAATCTTCAGCTAAGTAATCAATATCTAGGTCGTTAAAATCTAATACGCTATCTGTTTGTGTGCTTGTGGCTTCTTCTTCTACTAAAACCTCTTGTTTGGGTGGTGTGACAATAAGCATGTTGTCTATTAGGTCTAGGGTTAAATCTAAAATTACAGGCTTAGTAGGTGCAGACTCAAACACGCTAACTGTAGTAGCTTCATAAGGTTTATTAAGTATTACTGTACCCATCGCTGTTACTACTTCTATTTCACCACTAGATAAACCAAAAGCATTAGGCAAAAGAATTATTAGACTTCTACCTAATTCATCAACCGTAGCAGTAAAATCAGTACCTCTTATTGCTATATTTGCAGTAGGTGTTTTAAGTTTTATGTTTTGTTTATCTATACGGTTAAGATTGCCTGTAATAAACCTTGCCGTGCCTAAACCAAATGTTAAAGCCATCTTAGATTTACTAGGGTCCGGGTCAAATATATATGAGTCTATGACAAGTTCAGACCATTCTGTAAGTTTAACTACAGAATCATCTAAAAATTTAATAGCCATGCGACCATCTTTAGTTATGGCCTCATCGTTGCTCTGTATAGCAAACTTTAAATTAGCATCGTATGGTTTGTCTCGGACAATTTGTGCTGTGCCGTTTAACTCAGATATGTCACCTATATCAACAGCTTGTGCTTGTACCTTGGTCGTTTTGAATAATACAAACAGTAGAAGCAGCAGTGCCAGAAACCGAAATAACTTTAAGCCAATCGTTGTCCTGTGTTGATAGCTGTTGTACATTAAAAGTCCTAGAGCCTCCTGTGTGGTCTAACCAAAAATATCCACCTGCTGATGCTGTAACACCTGTACCTGTATAGGTAACTGTGTTGTCACTACCATCTATATCCATATAGTTTGTAGCACCATCAATATTTATATTTGATGTAACTGTGTTATTTGAACCATTAATAATCCAATCTAAGTCAAGTGATGCAGCTAATGCTGTTGTGCCTTGATTTAAAGTAAAGGTATTACCGCTACCTGTAACATCGACATTTTGATTAGAGCCGTCAGCACTATAAGTATCTGTTGGGTCTACTTGTATGGTAAAACTATTTGTACCTCCATCAAACTCATAGAATCCTGTAAAGTTATCTGCAAAAATATCACCTAAAAACTTATTAGTTGCACCAATCATATTAATATCAAGTGTCATACTATTACCGTCTAAATCAAAAGCATTGACACTGCCAGCAGTTGAATTTAACCCACCTATAATGTTTGAAATACCAAGTTGCTCTAAATCAATGTTTGCACCTGTTCCTGACTGGTCAACATATATTTCATTGTCAGCAGCAAAAACCACAAGAGAGCATGCAGCTAGTATGCTTATTAGTTTATTTTTCATAATTTTATTCTACTCCTTCGTTTTTATTTTGTAAAACCCAAAACCCTTTGTCGTAACCTGTATTAACTATTTCTAGCACAGCGCCTTCTATGGCTTTCATTAAGGCTATTGTAGATGACTCGTTTCTAGCATTACCAAGCTCTATTTCTACTAACTCGCTATCGGCTTCTACAAAGCGAAATACATCTTCTGATTTGCCGTAACTAAAAATAGTTTTTTGACTTAAAACTTCTAACAATACCTCACCTGTTGCAACAGAAACCATGCGCATACTTATGGTTATGTTGTCCTCCCGGTACATAACACTTTTGCCCACGCCTAAATATCTGGCTCCAGAACCTCCACTTTCTAGGTTTGCTTCATAAGATATGACAGCGCCTTCTATTAAAATACCTGCAAATAATAATGGCCTAAGTGCTTTTTTCTTTTCTTCTTCATTACCAGATTGTTCTCTTGCTGACCTTATTAGCTGTCTTTCTTTAGTTAGATTGTCTAAACCAACTCTTTCAACCACTCTAAAAAACTTGCCGTCTCCTGTGTGTTTTAAAGCTCTAATTAATAAAGCGTTTGGCTGTTGAGTTATTGCAGTAGAGAATAAAGCAAACTCGCTGTTGCTTTTTCTTTGTCCTGTTTGGTCTGTAAATGATAAAGGATATACAGCAACTACTGGACTTACTTCAGGTATGGGGACATTTTTAAGTTCTACAGATTGTAGTTCTTGTATGGTTGCTACGTCTTTTGAAAACCTTTGTTCATAAGTATCTTCAAGTTGATGTGTTATAGAACAACTAGAAAGTAAAAGTACCAATAGGGATAACGATAGAAGTGATTGTACCATCAGGCTCGGTTATAGTTAGGGTTAATGTTACGCCATCACTCGTATATTCAATTGTGTTCCCCTCTAAAGTAATGACACCTTCGCTTTGCGGCGTTTCTCCGAATAAATTATTTACTAATTGACGAGAGAGTTCAGCGTACACTCTTGATTCTAAATTACGCATAAATCTAGCTAGGGTCGAGTTCTCTTTTTCTCTTTCTATTTCATCTTGTAAAGCTTTTATTTCTTCTTTAATAGTAAGTTTACGAGTGTACTGTTGATTTTCAATTGTTAGATAATGACTAGAAGTCCCAACACCACTAAATGAGGGAGACTTAAATTTATGTGTAATAGTGTCTGCTTTTAAATTAATCGCAACAATTCCAACAAATAATACAAAACCTATAAAAACTAAACTTATTGTAAGTCTATATTTTTCTAATTCTTGTTTATTAATCTTTTCTTTGGTCATCTCTTTCTGCTTTAGCGATTTTATTGCTATTTATTAGTTGTGGCACGCCTAGTATAGTTTTTATTAAAGTATCTTGTCTTATGATTTCATTATCTAAACTGCGTACTCTATCTATTAATGCTACCAAAATACCGTGTTGTGAATCAAGTTTTGTGCCTAGTCTTTCTTCTATAGCACTAATTTGTTGTGCTACTTTTTCATCAACAATGTCTAATTTTTGCTCCATGCCATCAACTATTCTTATAACAAGCTTGTAAATAAACCAACCTAATCCTATTGCTGCTGCTATGGGAAAGCCTACTTCTTGTATTACTGTGACGGCTGCGTCCATTAGTAATCACCCCAAACTTTAGTCTTAGTTCCTCCGTGATATTCAACAGCATGACCTTCTTTTATTAAGATTTGGCATATATCTTTACCATCTTCAGTATAAGGTATGCCTAATATACGACCATACTTACCTTTTCCTAAAGATTTAACTTTTATACTGCCGCAACAAAGTTCTTTTAGTCTTTCTTTTGCAGCTAGGCCTAGTTTTTTTTCTGCTAAGTCTCTAGTTCTGCTTTCTGGTGTGTCTATACCAGCTAATCTAACTCTTTGCTTATGCAATTTAACGTCAAAACCTAAATCTAAAATGCAATCAAAAGTATCACCATCTACAATTCTATCTAAGGTAGCATTGTATACAAATGCATCGGGTGATTTAGCCATTAATCTATATTGTTTGTATTTACTTTATTCTTTTTTACTCGTTTAGTAGTCCAAGCTTCATTTACATTTGGAGTTGATTTGTCATCAGCTACATAATGGCCTTTTTTGTTACGAGTTCTAACTTTTACCTTTTCAGTGCCTGTAACTTTATTCCACATTTTGCTTAACCAACTCATGATTTATCCTTGGCTTTTAAAACATTTAATGCACACCAATCTATTATTTTATATAGTTTGGCTAACCACCAATTACCTTGCGGTGTAGGTGTTACAGCAGCCACAAAAGATGCTATAGCAATAATGGTGCATATCCAAGTAAATATATTAATTATTGTCATTTACATTCTCCTCTAAATTATTTAAAACTTCATCTGCTTGTTCTTTTGCAGAATCAATAAATGCTTTTTCAAAAACGCTTTTACTAGCTTGAACTTGGTCTAATTGAAATTTTATTCGTGATTCTTGATTGGTTAAATCTAGTAGTTGTGAATGTAAGTATTGTTGTTGTGGTGTTAAATCAGAAACTTTCATTTCTTTGTCATTTAACATAACTATGGGTTCTTGTTTTTCTTTAGTTGTTGTCATTATTAACCTGCTGCCTCATTAGCTGCTTTCTTAGCATTTTTAACTGTAGTGTTCCAAACTGCATTACAAATAGCTTGAACCTCTGTAGACTCACCAGATATATCTGTATCGGAATGAGTCCAAGAACTACCATCATAAGATGATGATACACATTCAAGAACTTTTCTATGAAAAGACCTTGTAAGCTCTACACCATCTTCTTTGATAACTGTAGCTGTTCTTATTTGTATGTTTTTATAGTCTCCAACAATTTCTATTTTATCTTCTTCTGTTGTTTTTGTTATTGCCATTTTTTTCTCCTTATGGTCTGTACCTAGAATCCACTAGGTATATTGGTTATTATTAAACTGTATATGTATGTGTTGCAAATGCTGTTACTACATTATTAGATGATACCTCTAATTCACCCCAAATTAGGTAACCAAGAGTTGTATTATCAACAACAACAAGCCTAATAACAGTTTCAGAACTTAACATAATAGTAGATATTTGACCACCGCCACCTACGGCTGATGATACATTAGAAGGCCCAATATATAGTGGACCTGCTGAAACATGATTACTAGCTGAAGTAAAAGGAAGATTACCTATTTGGACTTGTGCTGTACTTGTAGGTAGTCCACCAGTAGATACCACATGAACAAAAACAGTAACAGTATTACCAACTTTTTGATAAAGACCTGTCGCAGTAGAATTAGAACTACTAAATGTTGGTGTAAAAGTACCTTCTTCATAATCGTCTAAAGCATTAGCTGCTGCTGTGTCTCCATTAAAAGTTAAGCCACCGCCTGCAAGAATACGTAATCTTTCAGTAAATGATGTGCCAGTATGAAATGTAGTGAATCCTGATTCTATTTTTGTTTGTGCTAAATTACTTGTTGCACCATAGTTATTTCTTAAATGTAAGATTGTATTACCACTATTATTGTGATGTAAAATACTATTTGCTAATCTAACTTGAGTATTAGTGCCACCAAGATGTATTAGTCCACCTGTACCAGTAACTCCTAGTTTTGCAGGAGTATCTGCATTAACTCCAATGCCACCATCTGAACCTTGCAAAAACAAAGCGTGTGTAAAGTTATCTGATTCTACTCTGAAGTCTTGGTCAACACTTGATTGATTAAATACAGTTTCAGTAGCCCCAGCTTCCAGTAGAAGTGTGTTAGAACCACCTTTCATTATACCTAATTGCATAAATGCGTCTTCAGTTCCATCTGAGGCATCAGCTATAAAGTATGATAAATAACCATAGTCAACATCTTGAGAATTATCGTTTCTGCCTCTAAAATTAATTTTTCCTAAAAAATCATCATCAGCAGGGCTTCCAGAGTTTCTGTATAAATCTAATACGGGACCAACGGCTGCATCTGCGTCAGTTGATACTAATGTAAGTTGGTTAGTATTATCGGCTGTAGTTATGGTTGCCCCAGCAGAAGAAGTTATAGCTCCGCTAACATCTAAGGTACCATTTACGTCTATCGCGGTTGCTGTCAAATCAATTTCATCTGTTGCACCTAAACTCAGCACAGTTGCACTTGAGCCTTGTATAAACTGACTAGCATCATTAAAACAAAGTTTATTTGTTGAATTTAATGTTAATCCTGTTCCGTCTGTATGGGTAAGGGTGGTATCTCCATCCGCACCAAAGGTTATAACTGCTGAATCAGAACTAAAAGTAAGATTATCTGTTATGGTTAAATCATCTTCTACTTTTAAATCTACTACGTTAAGACTAGCAAAAGCATCTACTATTGCTGCTCCAGAGCCAGCTCCGTCTGAATAAACTGCTTTAGTATCTCCAGCAGGTATGGTTACATTGGCACCACTACCTTGTGAAATAATTATGTTTTGTGAACCACTTGTACCATTTTCTATAAACCAAAGCTTAGATACGGTGTTTGGACCGATAGTAATAGTACAAGCACTATCAAGAGTACCTGTATATTTTAAATAAATACTTCTACCGGGGTCAGTAGAGCCATCTGCTATTGTAGTTGTATGTGTATCAGCGTTGGTTGTAATTGCTTCTGTGCCAAAGCTAAATGCCTCTGCTATAAGCTCTAGGTTGGTATTGGTAGATGTTCCCCAAGTACCTGATTCATCACCAGTTGCTATTTCTTTTAATCTTAAATCGTTTACATAAGTTGCCATAATCTATGCTACCTCTTCCCAATTAGGGGTTTGTGTGTCTGTTATTGTACTATAATTTGGTGTTTGTGAACTGTCAATTAATCCATACACCTGTGGTGTGCCTAAAACACCTGTGATTAATAATGATTCAGGTGTTACATTAGCTTTTCCCGAGATTGTGACACTACCTACACTTGATGTTGCTGCTACACCTGTAATAGTGAATTGTTCATTATGATGTACTGTGACACTGCCAACTGCGGAAGTTGCACTTTGCCCAGTAACTGATACGTTAGCCTCACCGTCTACATCCACGCTTACTGCACCAAGACTAGCAGTTACTCCTGTTGCATTAGCAACAGCTTCTCCATTTACACCAACACCACCAATAGCCGATGTTGCAGACTGACCTGTTGGAATTACATTGGCTTTAGCTACAACAGTTAGTGTGCCTAATGCAGAAGTCCCTGCTTGACTAGACGGAGTTACGTTAGCTTTTGCTACTACTGATAAAGAACCAAGAGCAGAGGTTGCGACTTGACCTGTTGGAATTACATTGGCCTCAGCATCTGTTGTGACCGTGCCTAATGCAGATGTACTAGCAACACCAGATACGGAAACGCTTACTGATACTGACGCTGGTTGACCCCAAGGTCCAGCACCCCAAGTAGAACGACCCCATCCGACAGCCATTATTTAAGTCTGCTTTTTAAATCTACTAAAGCTTTTGAAATACCGCCACCGTTTGCTCGCATCATCATTGGTCGCATACTGCCTGAAAAACCGCCTCTTGCTCCGCCCATCATAGTCATGTCAGGTCTTATTGTGGGTGCCATGGGTTGTGGCATAGGCATACTAGGTGTCATGGGTTGTGGCACAGGAACAGGTCTTGGTCTTGGCCTTGGTGTCATGGGTGGAGTCATGGGTGGTATTGCGGGTGGTATGGGTGCCACAGGACTAGGCATTGGTGGTAAAATATCCATAGGGTCTTTACCTAATCTTTCTATAGACATAAAATCTTGTCTTCTAGGTCCTGATATCAGACTTTCTAATGGTCTTTCTATTAACGGTGGTTTA
>Ga0208157_1000139_pt1 | contig 47310 bp, 60 predicted proteins | sample 5_EtaG_FD_184077 | JGI IMG/M metagenome (GOLD analysis project Ga0208157, IMG submission 184077) | Marine viral communities from the Subarctic Pacific Ocean - 5_ETSP_OMZ_AT15132 metaG (SPAdes) (version 2) | ecosystem: Environmental > Aquatic > Marine > Oceanic | place: Pacific Ocean | collected...
GGCAAATGCTATAAACGTCCTCTCTGGGATTTCTAGTCAATCCGCTAATTTTGTAAAGACGACGGATGCTCTTCTACTGGGGTCGTCGGTAGCGAACTTGTCTTCGACGTTTGATCAAACCGCAAATGCGGTTGGAGTTTTTGTTGATTCAGCTTCTTTGTCTTCGTTGTTTGAACAGACCAGTGTACCCACGCGTATTCAACCAGCTACATCTTCGATGGAAGGCACGTCATCTGCGTTATCTGTTGGCGTCGGGGTTCTTGTTGGCATCTCTACGGTGTCTTCAATCTTCACGCAGACAGCAGTGCCGGTTGCAATCAGGACTGGGATATCTACACAAGTTTTCAACGCAACGCAGGCAGCGGCAGGCGCTCGTATCCGCAGCGAAGCCGCTGAACTGTCAGCCCTATTTGAACAAACCGGCATCGGCACTCGTATACAGGTTGCCTTGTCTGAACAAGAGTTTGGTTTCACACAAAGCGCTCTTGGCGGACTCATTACAGCGGGGGCTTCAGATATTGTGTTCTTAGTGGTACAATCTGCATTAGGGGAACTAAAGTTTGTTCCTGTTGATGCAGGTCAGGATGTAGAAACGTGGTCAGATATCACGCATACTGGTGATACTTGGACAGATGTCAGTGCATCGGGTACAACTGAGTCTTGGACAAGCATTACGCATAGTGGCGATACTTGGACAGATATAAATGCGGGTACCAATGCAGAAACTTGGACAGAAGTGGTGAATTAAATGGCTTCTACATACACAGCCAACCTTGGCATAGAAAAACCCGGTTCCGGTGAACAGGCGGGTACTTGGGGTACGACCACCAACACGAACTTTGACATCATTGATGCAGCAGTTAACGGAGTTTTAAGTCTACCTGTCTCAGGAAATGCAAACCTGACAACTACTGATGGTGCCGTGTCAAATGGCGGGCACAAAGTTTTAGTTCTTACCAATGATAGCTTGGGTGGCGCTGCTACACTCACTATATTGCCGAATGATCAAGATAAATTGTATCTGGTAAAAAACAGCACTGGTCAAACAATTACCTTCTCACAAGGTTCTGGTAACAACGCAGAAATTACAAACGGAGAAACAGCTTTTATTTTTGCCGATGGTGCAGGTTCGGGTGCGGCGGTAACAAAAGCAGCTTTCGACATTGTTAATGATGCTAGCCCGCAACTTGGCGGCAACCTTGATGTTAACGGTAACAGCCTTGTATCAACTTCCGACGGCAACATTGTTCTTGCGCCCAATGGAACTGGAAAGGTTGTGGTTTCCAGCGACCTCACAGTAAACACAATCACCTCAAACGCTGGCAGCATGGTGTTTGAAGGCGCTACCGCTGATGCTCACGAAACCACACTTGCTATAACCGATCCTACCGCCGACAGAACGATTACATTTCCTGATGCATCTGGGACCGTGGCTCTTTCGGCTGATGTGTCTTCAGCCGTCCCAGCAGGAACGGTTCTTGTAACTGCTCGGTCCTCGGCCCCCACCGGATATTTATTATGTGACGGTGCGTCGATCAGCCGGTCTACTTACTCTGACCTGTTTTCTGCCATCGGTACAACTTACGGATCGGTTGACTCAAATACATTTAATGTGCCTGACTTGCGTGGCCGTGTCGTGGCTGGTAAAGACGATATGGGCGGTTCAGCGGCAGGGGTCATCACATCCTCGCAGTCAAATTCAGATGACGCAATTACCGGTGCCACGCTTGGCGATACTGGCGGTGATGAAGTCCAAGACCTGCAAGAAACGCACCTCCCGGCCCACACCCACTCTGTCAACAGCGTCACGGTTGTTGGACAGGGTGTAAGTTCCGCCGGCGGCGCAATAATAAATATAGCTGGGCTTTCATACTTCGCAGGCAGTGGTTCTAACAACGTAACGCAAGTTTCTACAACCGGCGCGACCTACACAAACGGAAATAACGGCCAAGTAACATCAGCTAACCACACCGCTTCATTGGCAAACACGGGTTCCGGCACCGCCGTAAACAACATGCAGCCGACGATGATCTTGAACTATATGATCAAAACATAGGTGCGATATGCCGCTTACAAAGCTACAGTTTCGCCCCGGTATCAACCAGGAGGTTACCTCGTACTCTAACGAAGGTGGCTGGCGTGACTGCGACAAGATACGGTTTCGGTTTGGGTACCCAGAAAAGCTGGGCGGCTGGGAGAAACTAACGTCTTCTACCTATCTTGGATCCGCACGAGCCTTGCATAATTGGATCGCGTTGGACGGTTCGAACTACCTCGGCATCGGGACACATCTTAAATACTACATTGAAGAAGGTGGTGGTTTTAATGACATCACACCTGTTCGTTCTACAACATCACAGGGAGACGTAACCTTTGCCGCTGTCACCTCTAATCCTTTCTCAAGCACCATAACCGTAACAGATCCATCTCACGGTGCTGTTGAGTCTGATTTTGTAACCTTCTCTAATGCAGAAAGTCTTGGAGGCAACATAACTGCTGCCGTTCTAAATCAAGAATATCAAGTTAGTAAAGTAGTTAACGCAAATACATACGAAATCACTGCTAAGGATCCCACCACGGGAGCTTCTGTAGTTTCTACCGCCTCCGACACAGGTGTGGGCGGACAGGGTGTGGGCACCGTTACAGTAGCAGGCACAGCCGTTGCGGCGTCTGGAATAAACGCAGTTACTGTAACAACCAATGCCACGGGTGTTGGAGTATTTACTTTCTCCAACCCTAGCGGTACAGGCATTGGTAACTTTACCTTATCTGGGGCTTCCACAGGTAGCGCAACCACTAACAACGTAGTTCAGACAAGCACAAGTGGTTCGGGAACAAGCGCCGAATTTACTGTGGTGGCTGGCTCTGGGGACTACACCGTAACAGTTACCAAGGTTGGTTCTGGGTATGCTGTTGGAGACACAATATTAATTGAAGGTCAAAACCTTGGCGGGACAAAAGAAACACATGACCTGACGTTAACAATAACTCATCTTCAAGGTGCTTCTGTTGGATCAGCTACGCATACAGGTGAAACTCAGACAGCCACAAGCGGCGGCGGGTCAGGCGCACAGTTCACGGTTGTGACAGATGGAGATGGCGGTTACACAGTTGATGTTACCACAGTTGGCTCTAGTTACGCTGTTGGTGATACGGTCACTATTGCAGGCACTGGAATCGGGGGCACTTCTCCCGCTAATGATTTAGTTCTTACAGTTACACAGCTTTCCGGCACTTCCACTGGACCGGTTAACACTTACACAGGTGTGACGCAAACAAGCACAAGTGGCAGCGGATCCAGTGCTGAGTTTTCCGTCGGCGTTGATTCAACAGGTGGCTACTCTGTGGCTGTTACAGCAATTGGTTCAGGGTATGCTGCTAGCAACACAGTGACAATAGCTGGAACAAGTCTAGGCGGTAAGACCCCAGCGAATGATTTAACTTTTACTATCAACTCTCTTGTTTCAGTTAGTCACACATCTGTCTCTCAGTCTGCAACAAGCGGATCTGGTGCGGGTGCCTCGTTTGACTTGACCAGAGATGGAAGCGGGGCATACACAGTTGATTCTGTCGCAGTAATAGGACTTGGTTATGATGTAAATGACACTATAACTCTGCCTGGTGCTTCGTTAGGTGGTGGTACACCCGCTAACAACGCAACCCTTACTGTCACCTCATTGAGTCATCCTACCATTGCTAGCTATCAAATAAACGTCGGACTTGACTCGACGGTTGGTGGCACAGGGTGGGGCGCTGGTTTATATGGCGGGGTTGCAGCCGGAGCGCTTGAAACCACGATCAACGAGGGAGGTACGTTCTCTAATTCTGACACTACACTTACGGTTACCAGCGGCACGGGCATCGTTGCGAATGATTTTATACTCATTGATAGCGAGATCCTGAAGGTCACCAACGTGTCGACTAACGACCTGACAGTGACACGAGCGCAGTCCGGCACAGAAGCATCGACCCATGTTAACGGCGCTACCGTGACTCTGATTAAGGGCAACGCTAACAGTGACAATGACTATTTTGGCTGGGGCGATGCAGCATCTGGTGGCTTGACAACCACCACACAGATTCGTCTGTGGTCACACGATAACTTTGGCGAAGATCTGTTGATCAATGCACGAGACAGCAATATTTTTTATTGGGATCGTACAGACAATTTATCCTCCCGAGCCGTTGAGCTTTCGACACGAACTGGCACAAAGACCAGCGTACCTCAAAGGGCAAAACAAGTGCTTGTGTCCGATCAGGACAGGCACGTCATCGTCTTTGGCGCGGACGGATTGGGCGCAACATCTAGTGCCACCCAAGGCGACGGTGTACAAGATCCGTTGTTGATACGGTTTTCTAGTCAGGAAAATCCCCTCGACTTTTTCCCGGCAACCACCAACACTGCCGGCGATTTACGGCTTGGTGCGGGATCTACCTTCATGCAAGCTGTTGAAACAAAACGCGAGATCCTGGTTTGGACCGATACGGCCCTATTCTCGATGCGGTTTATTGGACCGCCTTTTACTTTTGGTCTGTCGCAGCTTGCCTCAAACATCACGATCATGAGTCCAAACGCGGCGGTTTCCACGGAAGATGTTGTATACTGGATGGGCATAGATAACTTTTACATCTATGCTGGCCGCACCCAGCAACTTCCATGCACCGTGAAGCAAAAAGTTTTTGGTGATTTTAACAGAGCAGAGTCTGACAAGGTAACTTCTGGTATTAACTCTGAGTTTAGCGAGGTGTTCTGGTTCTATCCGTCCGCTAACGCCACAGAGAACGATAAGTATGTGGTATACAACTATGGCGAAAAGGTATGGTACTTTGGCAGTCTAGTTAGAACAGCATGGTTGGATCGCGGAACACGGGCCAATCCCTTGGCTGCTGGTAATCAATACATCTTTAACCATGAGGTTGGTTTCGATGATGATGGGTCAGCCATGACTTCGTTTATCGAGTCCGCAGGGATAGACATGGGAGATGGAGACAAGTTCACACATATCAGGCGTGTTATTCCTGATCTTTCTTTCTTGGGGTCAACAAATTTAAGTAGTCCACAAGCGGTGTTCACGATAAAGTCTCGTCGGTTCCCTGGAGCATCGTTCGACAACACTGATTCTGGGACCACGATTGGTTCTATATCAGGAGATGTTGAAACATTCACAGAGCAGTTGCACATTCGTTCGCGTGGCAGAGCGTTTGCCGTTCGTGTAGAGAGCACGGCTCTTGGAACCAAATGGAAGCTGGGCAGTCCACGTGTTGATATGCGTCCCGATGGGAGACAGTAGTGGCACAGGTACAAAATCCACCACCCAGACTGCCTGAAGCCCCGGCTGATTACGATCCGCAGTACATGGCGGACTTGCTCAGAGCTTTGGAGATATTTATCTCGCAGGAAAGAACACCTGGAGAGATGCGCGGCACAAAGTTAACACTGACTGATCTGCCTACAAGTGCGTCTGGACTAGAAACCGGCGCTCTGTATAATGATAGTGGCAATGTAAAGGTTGTTACATAATGGGCCTTTTTAGAAACATTACGAAAAGCATTAGCAAGATCGCACCCATTGCTATACCGGCGATGATTGGGTTTGGTCTTGGTGGCGGGTCGATGGGGGGCATCGGCAGTTTTTTTAAAGACATGTCTTTCGGTCAAAAGGCGATGCTTGGCCTTGGGGGATTAGGTCTTGCAGGTGCTTTAGGTAGACGCGAAGAACGTACGTTTGAACAAAGACCAGAGCCAGTTGGCAAAAACTTTGCTGTGACTAGCCGCTTGCGCGACGGCACCATCGTGCAGTTGAACGACCCTGAACAATTGCGGAAATACAGGCAGGAAATACAGACAACACCTAATCCGAACGATTACATTGTCCCTGTTTCAAACATAAATCTTACCGGTGAAAGAGTGGGCATCGCGTCCATGATGCAGGGCGGAGAGGTCACCGGACCAGGGACCGGCACATCTGACTCTGTACCGGCACGACTGTCTGACGGTGAGTTTGTTGTCACAGCGAAGGCCGTTCGAGGTGCAGGCGGTGGAGATAGAGATATCGGAGCGGCACGTATGTATGATATGATGGCAGAACTGGAGGCGCAGGGCTAATGTCAACAGCAACCCAAACAGTTACGACCAGGCTGCCTGAGTTTCAGGAACAGTACATCGCGGATCTTCTAGCTTCGGCGCAGAATCTGTTTAAACCAACAGAGGAAGGTGGCATGGGTTTGACTATGCCGTTTGTCCAGAAGCAGCTTGCTGGACTTTCGGAGGGTCAACAACAAGCCATTTCTTCCGCCTTGTCTGGTGTCGGAGCATATCAGCCGTTTTTAGAGCAGGCGCAGGGGGCAATTGGAGAAGCTGCCGGGCTTATGTCGCCTGATGCATACAAGCAGTTCATGGATCCATATCTGGATGATGTGGTTCAACGAGCACAAGATGACATTGGAAGACAGGGGCAGGTTCAGGGCCGGAGTGCAGACGCCGCCGCCGTTAACCAAGGAGCCTTTGGTGGATCTAGGTCGGCAGTTCTTCAAGGGGAGATTGGAAGAAACACGTTAGAGCAACAGGCTAAAACTGGTGAACGTCTTCGCAGTGCAGGTTTTACGCAGGCTAGTCAGTTGGCGCAGCAAGCAGCAGGACAAAAGCTAGCACAGGCTCAAGGCATAGCGGGGCTTGGGCAACTCGGTCAACAGTTGGGCACTCAAGACATCAATACGCTGATGGGCATTGGTGGTCTACAACAGGGTCAGGCACAACAGGCTCTAGATGTCGGACAAGCAAACGCCTTGGGTCAACAGCAGCTTCCATTCCAACAGCTTGGTTTCCTGGGCGACATCTTCCGTGGAGTTCCGGCGTTGCAACAACAAACGTCTCAACAATACATGCCACCACCGAGTATGTTCTCTCAGGGCATCGGGCTGCTTGGTGCAGGTTTGTATGGTGGGTTGTTTAATCCAATGTTTGGGGGGAAGACTAGCTAATGCAAAGAAACCCTTTGTCTCGTAAGATGTTTACGAACATGCAGCAACGTCGCGGCATGGCGCGTAAGCCTCAAGGAATCTTGGCCTCCGGTCCACGGATCATGGACGCTGCGATGCAGCAACAAGAACCTGTACGCATGGCGAAGGGTGGGGCTTTCCAGCCTACGATAGACTTCTTTAATAAATACATAGCTGGTCCTAGATCACGTGGTATGTTTGGTCCGTCGTCCACAGGGGAAAACCCCGCACCTGGTGCTGACATAGGAAGTTCGTCAAGTGCTGTGTCTTCGGTTGTTCCAACTGGAGACATGCCGGGTGCAGAGGATGTGTCTTCCGATCAGGCGGGTGACGTAAACTTTTCAGAAATCATTCCTGCTCCAGTTGGAGGAGCGCCTTATCCGCAGCCCGGTGCGATTAACCCCATAACCGGCAAGCTCAAGACACCCGACCCGCGCACAGAAGAACGTCGGCAAGACGCCGAAGACGCTGCGAAGAACGAAGGAAGCTCCAACCCCACCTTGATGCAATTGCTTACTGACTTGCGTAATCGGCGCGGCGGTGATGACAAAAGCACAAAAGAATATGTCGAAGAAGCCAATGCTCTGTTGAGCGAGTTTGGGATTGATGCTCCTGACCTGAAAGGTCGTAGAGATCTTCGAATCATGGAATTCTTTTTAAACATGGCTGCGGGTCAATCTCCCGACTTCTTAACCAATGTTGCACAGGCTGGTAAAGAAGCCTTCAAGGGTTATGGCGAAGATGTGAAAGAGATCGAAGCAGCGGAGCAGAAGCTGAAGCTTGCTGGGCTTGAGATGGGTATGGCAGAAAAGGCGAGAGCCGAGGCCACAGAACAAGCGATCCTTCTCAAAGAATATGACATCACTGCTGACGCTTTTGAAAAGATCAACGACCTGCCGGACAAGTCGCAGCAGATCCAGGTTCTCAGGGATGTCTACAACGTGCCTGTCGAAGAGGCTATTAAGATGGTGTATCCTGAAAGAACCGTCTCGCCGCAAGGTTATGAACTCCGCCGTGATGATCTCATAGCTTTAGGTCACAGTCCTGCGTTTGCTACCTATTTGTCGCTAGGTGGGGCCACGCTGATGGGTCAGATAGGCGAAGGGGATCTAATTACAGACAACATCATTCGTGCAATTGGGCAAGACAATCTGAACCAAAAAGACAGAGACTTTTTGCAGCCAGATGAAACAGCGTATCGCGCTGGCGGCGGATAACCGCTCATGGCGGATCAAGAGATAATATATCGAGGCAGGCGTATCATCTATGATGATACTAAGATGACGGCTGACGAAGCACGTGCCGACTATGACGAGCACCTTGCGTCTCAGCCGCAAGAAAAACTTGCCGCTCGTGATCGTATCGTTGACCCTTCCGTAGAGTCTGAAGGCACCCTGCAAGAGTTTGCCGAAGGTCTGGGGTCTGGTGTTACCAAGGCGGTGCAAGGTGTCGCCGAACTCGGTGGCATCGCCATCGACTCCGTGTTTGATACCAATACAACTCGTGCTATCAGTCAAGCTGGAGACGATGTCCGCGAAGCTCTCGGACTCGACCCTGTTGGCATCGCTGGCACTATCGGTGATGTGACAGGACAGTTCTTGCTGCCGGGCGGTGTGGGTGTCGCCGCAGTCTCCAAGATTTCCAAGCTTGGTAAATTAGAGAAAGCCATCCGTCAGCAGGGCCGAGGCCGTGTTGCCGCCGCAGGCCCAATGCCCGCGAGACTTACCACAGGACAGACAGCCAAGCTCCGCGCACAACAAGCGGGTGCAGCGTTTCTTGTTGATGCCGCAGTTGCTGATGATGGTGTCACCACCATCGGTGATTTTGTTGAAGGCGGGCCGACCATGACCGAAAAAGATATCGGTCTCAGCGGCAAGCTCGAAGCTGGCCGCAGGTTCCGCAACAAGCTCCGACTCGGCGCAGAAGCCGGAGCACTGGCAGCAGCATTCCCCTACCTACTCAGCACAACAGCACTGGTTGCGAAACCGGGCTTAGTGTTGACGGGAGAAGTGCTAGCTCCAGTGGCATCCGGCACACGCAGCGCACTTCAAAAGATCGCAGAAGCAACAGGCAACAGCGCGGCAGCACAATACATTGGTAACATAACCGTGCCTCGGGCAATCACTCGTGGCGCAGGCACGGATCCAGCCACGACGATGTCGGATGTGTTTGAGGGTGTCAAAGCTAGGTTGCGCTTTCGTGGGAATCTTACGACAGAGGCTGCTGAACGTCGGTCCGAGATCCAGGGTTTTATCGACAGGCAAGCAAACAACGCGGCCTACACAATCAAGGAACTCGAACGAGAAACAAATAAGATATTCAAAGGTGCCAAAACTGTGAACCTAAACGGGTTTGGAGAACTTAGTCGCATCGAGGTTATGAATTCTATCTATGGTTTCATGACCAAGGATCCCAACTTTTTGAACAGTGCCGAAGTGCGTAGAGCAGCCGTCCGGCGCACAGTCCGTACCGGGGAAGCGTTTGATCCAAACAATCCCAATCATTTGATCGAGGCGGTGCCAGAGTTTGCCCGCGCTTCTGTGATAAAGATGCGGCAACAGATTGATGATCTGTCAGCACGTATTGTTAACAGTGACTATGGGACACAGAATGTAGCACAAGATATACGAGACGAGATCACCGAAAACTTTGGCAAGTATCTGCGACGTAAGTATCGTGTGTTCGATGACCCCGATGCTTACTTCCGCTCTGATGAGTATGCAAAGAACCGCCGCGAAGTTCTTTCATTTTTACGCGAGAATCCAAACGCTGCGCGTAACTTGTACAACAAGATTGTCACCCAAGCAGAACTTGGAGAAAGACTTGCTGACGACGCGCCCATAACACAACGGGTGCTTACAGATATTGTAGATACTTTTGTAAACAGATATCGAAACAAAACCGGGTTTGTAGAAGACAGCGAGAAACTTTCTCGCACTGCTCGGCTCAAAATGAGCCGTGATATGTTTCGAACAAGGCGGCTCGATGAAGAAGTTTTGAAAAAGCTGCTGGGAGAAATCACAGATCCCACACAAGCATACGTTCGTACTGTTGGAGATTTGGCCGAGACAGTCGCATTAGATAATTTCTACGGATTCTTGCGTAAAGGTCGCGGTCAAATAGTAAATGGTGCCCGCGTGGGTGGCGAAGACATCATCGACGGCAATGTATATGAAAGTTTGTCTTTAGCAAACAGAGCAGACTACACAGAATTGACTGACACAGGCTTTGGTTCTTTAACTTCTGCTGGCAAAGAAGCTCCTGGTGAGTCTCGAATATTTGCCCGCAAGCCCATCTATCGTGACCTGACTCGAAACACGAAACAATATCACCCCGTTTTCGAATATGCCATGACATCTTTCTTGTTGGGGAAAGGCTTCACGCAAAAAGTAAAGACTGTTTATAGCCCGATCACACAGATTCGAAATGTCACATCCGCTGCGTTGTTTGCTGCCGCGCAGGGCAATGTGGGCCGTGGAGCAAATGTGTTCGAGTCCGCGCATATGGTTCTTCAGAACATTTATAAGACAGCCCCTGAAGAACGTGCCGCCTTTTTTCGAGAACTTCAAGAGCTTGGCGTAGTCGGGACACAAGCTCAGTTACGCGAACTTGAAAACACGATTAAAGATGGCTTGGACAGAGTGTCTAAAAATGACATTGATTCTTTTGGCATCAACCTTGGACAGAAAAAAACAAGAAGTCGTGGGGGTCAGTTTTTGGGGTCTATCGATAAACGCTTCAGGGATTTGTACCAAGGTGGTGACGACATTTGGAAGATCTACAATTTTGACTTTGAGCGCAGCAAGTTGCTCAATGCTTTTGGCGGAGACCTAGACGCTGCTGAAAAGTTTGCAAAGGCGCAGGGCGCAAAGAGCCTGAATGCATATGCTGCCGACATTGTCAAAAACACTGTTCCGAACTATGAACGGGTGCCTCAATTTATTGAAGGCTTACGTCGGTTACCCATTGGTAATTTCATTGCATTCCCTGCTGAGATCATTCGCACATCTTTCAACACCTTGAATCGTGGCATCGATGAAGTGCAGATGGGCGCACGGATGATTAAAGAAGGGCGGGCTGCGGGCAACCAAGCTTTGATAAGACAAGGTCGCAGTATGCGAGACATCGGTAAACGTCGGCTGAATGGCTTTGCTGCTACTACGATGGTGGCTGGTCCGGCTGTGCAAGAAACCGCTTTGTATCTAAATGATCTATCGCGTGACACGATTGACGCGCTACGTGAAATCGCTCCGCCTTGGAGCAAGAACAGCACACTTATCCCAACGTCTGTGGACAAAGATGGCAAGATAACTGGGTATGTGGATTACAGCTTCACCAATCCATACGATTACTTACGTCGGCCGGTTGCCGGTGTACTAAATGCAATCAATGACGGCAAAGAACTTGACCTCGACGCTAGCGCCATAACGCTGAAGGCCGTGGGACAATTCCTGTCTGAAATTGCTTCTCCTTTTGCCGAAGAATCTATCATCTTTGAGCGACTGCTAGACGTTACCGCACGTGGTGGCACGACAAAAACAGGAGCAAAGGTGTGGGGCAAGGAAGACAGCGGAGGAGAAATTGCAGGAAAAGGGGCTGCACATATCTTTGAAGCGTTTCAGCCAACAATTGTTTCTGACGTTGCAAGCATCGCACAAGTATCGCCGACCACGGGTGACGTAGAGTTCTTTGTGCCTGGTCGTCTCATGACCGCGCTTCTCGGCCCCGAGGGCTTGGACAAAAAGGGTAATGTGAAGCAGGCGGGTGACGAAATACTTCGTTATCTTACCGGCATCGGCGAACAAAAAGTTTCTCCTGAATCATCCTTCCGGTATCGGACATATGATCACAATGAATCAGCCCGACAGCCGCAGTCTAATTTCAACAGACAGCTTCGGGCATTTGGGCGGACCATCGAGGATCCAGCCGTTATTCTTGAAAATTACCGGCAAGAAAACGAACGCAAGTTCAAAGTATACAACCGTGGGTTCAAGCTGATCAAAAACATGAGGACACTTGGTATGTCTGAAAGGGAGATCAGAAGGGCTGCAAAAGAGTACGGATTCTCTGGCTACAAGAAGATTCTGCAAGGTCGTTTTGATCCGGTAAACATTGATACCGATATATTAAACGACGTTTCTGCTTTCTATCGTAGTATAGGCCGTCCGTTTGACCGTCGTGGATTGCAGCGCGAATTGAACTTGATGAAACGAGAATACCTCCGCACTCCGTTAACCGCAGAGGGTGTGGAAGAAAAACGTCGTCCAGTGTTTTCAATTAAAACTTCTGAAGCAACAACACCAACAACCACGGACGTTGCCCCAGCGCCAGCGGCACCCGTGGAAATGGGGGCCGCTCCGATTCTCCCTGGTGCAGCGGCCCCCGCACCTATATCACAAGGACCACTGACCACGGACCTTGGATCACTGGTAAAGAATCCAAGGACCAGAGAACTACTTGAAAGACAAAGGGGACTAGGATGAACCTAGAACAACTGCAAAAAGAGCTAGCAGCCGACGAAGGATGCAAGCTGGAAATCTATTTGGACCATTTAGGGTACCCTACCGTTGGAATCGGACACCTTATTCACGAAGATGACGACCTACACGGCTTCGAAGTAGGCTCAGAGGTCTCTCAGGAGCTTGTCGATGAACTATTCCACGACGATGTCCAACGAACTCTACGAGATTGCGAATTTTTGTACAGTGATTTCAATGACTTACCAGAAGAGGCCCAATTGATCATAGCAAACATGTGCTTCCAATTGGGCCGTCCTCGGCTATCTGGCTTCAAAAAAATGAAGGCAGCGGTGGATTCGAGGGACTTCCGCGAGGCCAGCCGTCAGATGTTGGACTCGAAGTGGGCTAGTCAGACTCCGAATCGGGCGACTCGTTTGGCTGATCGGATGTCGGCGTTGGGTGATACATAAGATAGAACATATCACAGTCCATGCAGGTCAGGTTTGAGACTATAAAGTAGTCATCCATGTCCTCTGTGTCATGATCACCACCCCAGATCACCTGGCCCCCGCATCCGAAACACTTTAGTTCTGTCATTTCTTTTTTGTCCTGCTGCCCTTGGGCCTGCCACGCTTCTTGGGTGCAGCTTTTTTAGCCACGGCTTTCTTCTTTGCCGGCACTTCGTTGATGGTCGGCGGGACCGCAGCATCTCTGTCTCGTGCCCTTTCCGGCGGTTCGTTCAATGATGGAAAGAACAGCTTCATTATAGACTTGATCATTTTTCACTCCTTGTGGTTGTTGATCTAAAGTAACCCATGCTATCCCACCTCGCCCCAGTTGTTCCCAATCTCCGCATCCACGTCGAAAGGAACAGCTAGACCGTGTACACAAGTTTTCATAATTTCAACTATCTTGTCTGCTTGTTCACGTGAGTTCACACTAAAGCACAACTCGTCATGAACGGTGAGCAACGGCAGCAGCCCTTCTTTGTAGCACTCAACCATCGCCTTCTTTGTCTGGTCGGCACTTGAACCTTGTATCAAACGGTTCAGAGCTTTGTACGTAAACGCTCGTCGTATCATACCCCTGCCGCCGTATTCTTTGGCGGCCTCTTCCAACGGCATTGCTCTGTTAAACTCATAGGACCGTGGCTCCCACATGTTGAAGTGACACTTGCGACCAAGCCATGTCCGAACGACACCATGCTCCGCTGCTGTGTTCGCAGCCAAGTCTGCCATGCCTTTCACAAAGGGCACCTTTATATGGTACTCCGCCAACAAACGCTTGGCCTCTTCCTCTGATATGTCCAGCGTTGTGCCTAGTTTCTTTCGGCCCATGCCATACATGATGCCCAGGTTTACTGTCTTGGCTTCTTTGCGTGTGACACCCGCCATATCTGCCACCATCTGGTGGAAGTCAGCGTTGCCGTCGTGGTACATCTTCACAATGTCATCGATCAGCGGACTACGGTTTGGTCCTTTCAGTGCCCAGCAATAGTGAGCAAGCCACCTGGGTTCCTGTGATGCATAGTCAAAGCTGCCCCACTTGTCGCCCTCTTCAGGTATGAACAGGCCACGAATCATCTTTTTAATTTCTGGATCCCGCGCTGGTTGTTGTTGGAGATTCGGGTGGGACGAAGAAAATCGTCCGGTGACTGTGCCCCCTTCATCTGAACGAAGAGGGTTAAAATCACAATGGATACGACCATTATGCTCATGCTTGAGTATCGTCTCGATAAATGTTGTGTTGGCCTTGTTGAACTCGCGAAGCCTGACAATCTTTTGAGCCACGGGGTGGACATGATTCGCCAAGAATACTTTTGTAAACGCTGGAGCATTTGTCTTTGCCGTCCTTTTGTATGACAGACCCAGCTTATCAAACACCTTGGCAATAGACGACGCTGCCCACGGCTCTACCCAGATTCCTGTCTCGTCTTTAACTTCCTTGAGCAGGTTCTGCTCAAGCGAAACCAGCTTCTTCTTTGTCTGCTCTGCCTTATCTACATCTACCCGAACACCGCGCTCTTTCATGTCAAGCAGGACCGGCAGAAGCGAAGACTCCAGCTTAAAGATGCTTTCTATGTTGTCGCCTTTTATCTCAATACTCAAACGATCCCACAGCTTTAGTGTGATCTCGGCGTCCTTCTCGGCATACCTGCCCACAAACGATGCATGCAACTTCCACATCTCGCTCTTTGGATCGATACCATACATCGCTGCGGCCGAGCGCAGCATAACCTCGCTCTTGCCTTCTTCGAGATACTCACGACACAGCGAGTTCAGATTGTAGAATCTACGGTTCTCGTTGAGCAGCGGGGCTGCAATCATCGTGTCGATGATTGGTCCTTGCACATCTATGCCTGCCCAGCGTAGCCAGCCCAGATCGTACAGTGCATTATGCATGACCTTTTCTATGTGCGGTGTGGCAAGTTGTTTCTTCAGCCAGTTGAAGACGGTCTTTTCTGGCATGTTGCCGCCGCCCTCGTGACGTATCGGAAAGTACCCAACAAAATCCCCGGCCGCCACAGCGATGCCTATGACATACCCATCATCTCTGCACCACCCCGGACCGAGTGTCGTAAGATTCGGATCCCGAGTCTCAAGGTCGATTGCCATGCGATTGACGGAGGTCAAATCCGGCAGGCTCGACGGGGGCATCCACTCTTCTTCAAAGTCTAACAGATCAGTTCGCATCTTTTATTTCACCCCCCAAAGCAGCATACCCTATGATGTCTACCCAAGTGTCGTTCTGATCCACATCTTGTGACAAACGTGCCAGTTTCAAACCAATCATCATCATCGTAACCTCTTCGGGGGTTATCTTGTTCAGCAACTTTTGTTGCAGCAGCACGTTCCAGATCGTTGCTATGCGCTCGTGATTAACTAAAGCCGAACCATACTGCTCGGCCCTCGGCCCATTGATCAGTGTCTTTGCTTCTTCGAGGAATTCATCACGTGTCATAGTTCAAACCTGTAGTTGGAGTATGATTGTACAATGTGCAGCGTCTTTCGTGCTCTTGTCATGCCCACATAAAAGGTGCGAATCTCTTCGTCCTCGCTAGAGAACTTTTGCACCTTCGGACTTGTTTCTGTAAACAAAACTACATTGTCTGCTTCGCCCCCCTTGGCCCGATGAATAGTGGAAACCTCGATGCGAGGCTTGCTGACATTGAGTATCGACTCACCCATGCGCCTGACGGACGTTATGTATGCATAGTCGATGTCTCGTATGCGTATGACATCGTACCACGGATCATCTTTGCCGGCAGCCATGCCACAGAAAACGGTAAGGTAATTCAGATCATACAACCCATGAGAATCTAATCCCGATATCTTGCGGCGGCATGCCTTGGATAGGTACCTGTCAGAGGCGGCGGCCATTTTGGCGAATGCTTTGAGGTCATCTCCGGACAGAGACTCGCCCTTCTGCAACTTCAGCCATACATCGATGGCTTCAAGGATGCGGGATGATATAGACCAGCGGTTGTCTTTCCAGAACAGATAGCCCATGTCCCGCAGCTTGTTAGCAATCCTGTTGGCGATGAAGTTTGTACGGGCCAGAATCAACCACTCACCTTTTGACATGTCGATGTCTTCGAGTTCGTAGCTGTAAGTAATCTCGCCCTCTTCGTCTGTGGGCATCCAGTCCTTGTCTTGCCTGATAGACAGGCGATTGACCACATTGTCTGCAAGCTGCTGGATTTTTTTGGGCACCCTGTAGGATTTGTCCAGCACTTGCTTGTGCTCAGATGAGGACAAAAAGTTGTCCACTTTTACGCCCATCCAAGAGAAGATGCATTGATCGTCATCGCCTGCAAACACCACACGCTCCGAGCATGGGGCAACTACCTCATGTATCATGCGCCACTGTAGTGGCACCAAGTCTTGCGCTTCATCCACGATGAGCAGATCAAAGGACGGACACTCACCGTTTTCGATAAAGCGTTCGATCATGTCGATGAAGTCAACTTTCTTCGTCTCTTGTTTGTATTCCTCTACGGCAGACACGACGTGCTCTAGCTCTCGGAAGTAAAGCATGTTGTCAGAGAACGTCTGATCGAACACCGTCTCCAGCGTTTGACCCGTGGCACGGGCCATGTTGTACATGTTGTAGTATTCATCGCCCTTGGCTTGCCCCGGTGTAAACAACAGACCTTCATCCATACGGATGTTCTGACTCGATGTCATGGGCAGACCAAGAATCTTGGACAAGACGTTAAGATCGCCACCGTCCAAGACCTGTTCCCGGCGCAGCCCAAGCTGTTGGAACGCCATCGAATGTAACGTCCGAAACCAAACCAGATCTTTGGCGTTTACTTGCAGCTTCTTAATGGCCCGATCTCTTGCCTCAGTCGCAGCCTTCTTGCTGAACGACATGAAGCCAACACGAGATGGAGCGATGCCAGATTCTAACGCCTCTTGCACCATGTTGATCAGAAGAGTGGTCTTGCCTGTGCCAGGGGGGCCAAAAATGGTCGTGCTTTTGTAGCTTGTGTAGCTCAAAACGGAACCTCCTCTTTTGGAATGTTGGCCGGCGGTATCTCCACTTCCTCACGGAACATGGGCACCCACCACACACGCATTTGTTTCTGGTCACCCTTGGATGTTTTGAACCAGACACGCCCGTTAGACTTGTCCCCGCCGTTCAACTCTTTGAGCCGCTCCTGAATCTGCCCACGACTGTAGCGATCAAACTTGTGATTCCGAAGGAACCGCATCAACGCGTCGAGCTTGAAGTATGTCAGCCCTTCCTCTTCGTCAGAGTACGGCTTGCCAAGTGTGATCTCCTCTGGTGCTTGCCCCTGCACCCTGCCCTCGCAGAACGCTTCAAGCAACTCGACAAACTGACCACGCATTGTCAGTTCTTCCGGCACTTCGATCTCGACCATGTTTTCCATCAGCATGGCGACAATAGTCTGCCAGTCCGCCATCTTCATCAGAGGCGGCATGACATGTATCTGTTCCATACATGCTTTCTGAAACTTTTGCGGAGTCTGCAAATCGTCTGTGGTCATCTCAACTCGACGCCCACCCACGTCACAGAACCAGACCGGAGGCTCTGACTTGACCACACATAGACCGGCTACATCTGCTGATGCACCGCCGCCACCAATGCCAAACTTTTTGGTGCGACACAGCCCACGGTTGCAAAAACTCTTCAGCGGTTCTTGGTCACACGGGAAGCCATATTCCTTCTTATCGTGTTGAGACTGAATAGACACGATCTCAGAAGCTGGTAGTGGGGGTGAAGATATGCGGTTATTGATTTCTTCCAGCCGCCTTTTCCAATCATCTGGCTTCTCCTTCTTACATGCCACCGCTGTTGCGAACATCACTGTGTTACGAGTGCCCTCGGGCACCCCCTGTCCAAACATGCAGTTCAGACAGGGGGGCCACTCCTTGAACTCGTCCTCAATAACTCCAAACGACAACCCAACAAAATCGTCAGAACTAGAGGCTCTCCCATCTACGAGTTCAAGGAATTCTTCCAAGGACGCCGGATCACCATCCTCTTTGATGGCATGTCGCAGCGTTTGCTCGGCATCGAAGTAGGGCAGGTTGATGAAGTTGCCGACATCACCACGCTCCGCCAAGAGTTTCTCTTGCTTTGGAAATATCTCACAACCGCCGTGCCCGATGAACGCAGCAATCTCTGATGCTTTGTCTCGAAACTCGCCGGCACCTATGTAATCCGTAAAGAAAAAGAATATGTGAGCACCGCCCGACTTCGAACGGCAGACCACGCATGGCACACCCAACTCTCGCAACCTGCGGTCAAGACCGGGCAGATCGAGCGGGTATTCGTCAATATCAAGCGCACCAAACTTACATACATTGTTTTCATTGATAGGTATCGAACCCACGCCCTGCTGGCCGTTGAGGTGTGATTCAATCAACTCAAGTGTCAGGGGCTTCCTGACAATCTTGGATATCGCTTTCTGTTTTCCGGCTCTTCTTTCATTTGATATTTGTGTCTGTCCATGTGCTGCACCAAAGCCTTGAAATGCAGCCATGAACTTTTCTGCTGAGTTCATAACTACCAGCCCTCTGTATTGGGTTAGGGCAGGGGGTGGGCACACACCCGTTCTAATACTGCAAGACTCCTGGGAGCCGCCATAAAATGTCAGTATCCGTAGCCTTAGTGTGCCCTACTATCGCCTCCCCCTGAAAGACGCTTTTTGACCGACATACGTTAGAACGGTATATCGTCCGCGTTAGATTCCTGACTGGCAGGCATCTCTTCAGACGGGGCGGCACTGGTCTTGATCTCACCACGACGGAACTGCTCGTACAGACCCTTCGCTTCCAAGACAGCAGCCTGAGGGACAGACTCGACATCGGACTGCGCGATAGCGTAGTTGTACCACGTACCACGGTCATTGCTTTCCGACACCGTAGACAGGTACCAGACGGTTGCCCACATGGGAGGCGTGAACAAACCACGAGTCGGGTGCTGGATTTTTATGCCAGCACGGCGAGTGTTCCACTGCTTCGCAACCTTCATCTGGGTCTTCTTCATATCAAGAACCATTTGCTGCGTTACACCGTCATCACCCACGGCGATCACAAGATACTGCGCGGAGCGAACCAACTCGTTACCATTCGGTAGGATTTCGTTCGACCCCATGCGCTGGGCCTGACGAATGTCAGGATTGTTCTTGTCCAACTCACCAAGGAATCCACCACCGCTTTCACGCAGTTGGAACTCCAGATACTTCATCTCGTATGCACACGGAATGATCTTCAGACCTTCTTCGCCTTCCCACAGTTGCTGAGTGACATTGTTAAACAAGTCACCAGCAGACGCGCCCTTGATAAACTTCGGGTCATTCTTTACTAGCTGCGGGGATAGGGCTTGGCAGATACGCAAAAAGGGAATCTGCATATCTTCAGAAGACATGGTTTCCATACCCTGACCTGCACTTTCGAACAGATCGTCTATTATCATCGATACACCAGTCTCGTTCTTCGTTGCTACTTTCGTACTCATCGTTCTATTTCCTCGATATCTTTGCTTCTGTTCCACAAAACACACCGAACATGTCGAAGTCAATTGCTTCGCCCGATTCGATGCGGCTCTTCACCCATGCCTTCAGCGTTTGCGGATGCACATGGGTCTTTTGCGCGGGATCCAAACCGAAGTCTTCACGCAACTGATCTACAACAGTGTGTGCCACGTTGTCCTGACCAGTGTTGAAAGACACAGTCACATCATGCTTGATGATGTCACCTTCTCCGATCTCACGAAGCCACGCATAAGCAGACTCACGGCGCTCTTCTGGGATGCGCGCGTGAACAAACTGACGAAGGGACACCTTGTTGCCGTCAACAGTGACGCTTTCGATGTCCATCTCCTGCATCAAAGCAGGGATGTCTTCCTCGTTGATCTTACGTTTTTTGAATTTCAAATCCTTGAGGAACTTTTCTGTATCAGCGATCTGCTGATCCATGTCCAAGGACTGCTTGACTAAGCTGGATAAACGAGAGCCTTTTGTCTCGTCTATTTTGTCGAACTTGTCGGCCTCTACCGACTCATCAATTAGCGAAAACACATCGCTCATCTTGCTTCTCCATGTTATTACCGTTTAAGTTTACGCCCTTCGGCGGTGTGTAGGTGTTCCGTAGATTTGTTCGTTGCCATTTACGCGGGTCCGACATTGATCTGAATCTTTGATACTTCTCCAATATCCACGGGTTATCAAAGATCAAACATCTACGGCATTGTATTAGACGAAAGCAAACCCACTGCCCCTCGCCTTAAAAGGTGCGTCATTATCCAGAACGCGTTTGACCCGCTACCCGAATCACTCTTTTGATTCTTTCATGTCCTTACGCTCTTCCCGATCCATGGCATGGTTGAAACCGTCACGTGCTTCTGCATTAGGAAAACCGATATGACTCCCAGCAAGTTCCAACTCGTAGTTCTTGGACACCAGATATGTGATCTGACCTGCCAAGCTGCGGTGGTTCTCTTCTGCCAGTGTAGTCAACATCTCATACGTGTCTGCCGGAATCGACACACTCGTAAACTTTCGAGCGCCCGTCTTCATGTTGCCGATTGTCCTGTACTTTCTCATAGCCCACTTGCCTGTCACTAAAAAGCTCCTTCGAACCAAGTTCGTTTGTTGTTTTAACGTGTGCATTATTGCAACGTCAAGTAAAATCTGTGACCACATACGATTTATGGCGTAACCTCAAGCCACTTACGTGTTTCTTCCCCCAAAGCCTGTGCCGAAAGCTTTATCTTTTGCTGCAAGTTGCGGACGATGTGCTCATCCACAGTTCCTGGGGTGATCAAATCAACGTAGGTGACATGATTGTCCTGCCCGATACGGTGGCATCGATCTTCGGATTGTATGCGGCTCTCAAGATTGAAGTCGTTGGCGTAATAGATCACGTTCGTTGCCGCATGTAACGTCAGACCCATGCCTGCGGTTTGCGGGTTGCCAACAAAGAACCGTGCATCTTCGAACTGAAACTTACGTATGGCATCCTGTCTGTCATCATCACTGGTGTCCCCATAATATGTGACCACGGACGCCGGTCCATATTCCTCGACCAACGTGCTGTATATCTTTCGAATGTCGTAGCGGAAGCGTGACCAGATGATGACCTTGCCGGTCATCTCTTCAATGGTCTGCATCATCGCGTCGATGCGCTTCGTGGGAAACTCGATCCGCTCACCATTGTCCAGCACGACGTTGCCACATAGTATCTGCTGCAAGCGCAGCAGTTGAGTCATGATTGCCGGAGCCGACACCAACTCATCGCCATCTATCAAAGCTATCGCCGTGTCCCGCATGGTTTTGTAATACTGTCGCTGATCATCGGTCAACGATACCTCGCGCGTCACATATATCTTGTCGGGCAAGTCGAGTGCTTCTTCTTTTGTGACCCTGTATGAAAAGGCATCCAGCCTGTCCGACAATTCTTCCAAGTTCCTGTAGCCCACCACCATTTGAAAGCTGTGCGATCCCATGCGCTGTGTGCGCGTGATGGCATACCTGCCCTGATACGAATAGTAAGACGCAAAACCAAGCAGTGCCTTATCCAGAAAGGCACACTGCGAATACAAATCCATCGGTGACTTTGTCACCGGAGATCCTGTCAGGATGCGTTTGTACGTGGCACGTTTACCGAACTCAACCAGAGTCTTAGTTCGCTTGGCCTTGGGATTCTTGATTGTTGTGGACTCATCAACTGCAAGTAGGAACTTACTATTCTGTGTGAACGCACCCACAAATGCCGGCAGCTTCTTTGTCGCGAAACCCTCCACGTTTGCCAGTAGTATGCGGAGGACACCACGCTCTTCAATGCCGGTCTTGAGATGTACGATCTGCGCTTTGTTGGGATTCGAATTCCATACATAAACCTCATGCGGCACACTGTCGGGCAGGTGCCGTGGAATCTCCGACGTTTGCCAGTTACGGTACACGCCCTTCGGCGCGACGATAACGACGGTATCAATTTTGCCTTGCTCGTAGAGCCACGTAACATTGTCGATCAATACCTTAGACTTACCGCACCCCATCTCCATGAAGTAGCCGTAGTTGATTTTGTCATACGATCTTTGCAACGCCTCTAGCTGGTGTGCGTAGGGCTGTGTCTTAAATGTAAAATCTTCCGGCACGTTTTAAACCTCGCTCTCATCCCTGCGATCATCTGCCGCTTCTCTTGGCTTCCAAGACCATGAGCACAGCCTGCATCTTTGATCCTGATCCAGCGCAGTCTCACAGCGTGGGCACAAATTGTTTTGTAGAATCTTGGCCCACGAACCATCGCCCTTAACTAGCCAACTCGGTTCCCTGTTCAATGCCTCACTCCTTCATCGTCGTCATCGTCAGCTTCATGTTCGTTTTCTTCCATGATTGAATCGTAGACGTTCTGATTTGCGCTTCGGATTGCTTTCGAAAGCACATCCAAAACACACAGCGGTTCCTCTGGGTTGTTCAACGTCACCAAGGATAAGCCGGAAGATATCAAAAGGTATCCTGCGAACTCAGGGTCCAGGCCCACGTCTTGAAACGCGTTCATCAGGTCGTTCATTGCTTCGGTTGAAGCGCGCGCCTGTTCTTCCGTTAGATCTTTTTTCTTCATTCCCAGTACCTTCTCAATGTGTCAACGCGGATGCACACAGCCTCTTCATTCACAGGCATATCATCCCAGAAAATCTTCGATGCCGCCACGTGGCACTCTTCGGCGGTGTCGAAGACCCCCACGTTCTTCACGCGAAAGTCTTCGGCCCCCGCCGCAGTGATCCACAGTAATACCCAGCTAACTATCATTCTTCTTTGGGTGGGTTGTCTTCTTCAAGCACCCATTTCATGTATGGGTGGCCGCCGCTTGGCTGTTCAAATTTGAAGGTTCTTTGCAGCCGACTCATCAACCCCTCAAGGTTAGCTATGTCCGACATCCACACATCATGACACTCCCATATCGTATGTAATGCGTCTTTCAACTCATTGTGCGACTCAAGTAACTCGCGCCGCTGCTCCTCCGTTATTGTAAAGTCAGTCATTATATTCTCCCTGTGTGTTGTCGGCACACTCATCGCACTGGATCAACCCGTTACGACCTGTGTATTCGATCACCTCTTCGCCGCATGTTTCACACGTCTCGGCTAGGCAGTCGGCGCACAGCCAGCCATCCTTCTCGCCATTGTCGGCGGGAATCCTGTTCACGAATCTGCCACTGCCAAAGGCGGTGGACTCATCGCACTCAATACATCTGTCACCCACATCAATCATCGCTCAACCTCAACCTTGCTTTCATCAGCAGGCTTTGCGCTTCGTGCAGCTTGCTCACGGCGGCATCGACAAGATCATGCTCCGCCTGCTCGTAGCGTTCGTCGCCAGTAAACAACAACTCCGACGATTTATTCACCGCACGACTCAGCAGAAGTTGTGCATCCCGATACTTCTTGGTTCTTACTTTGCCCATCTGATCTTCCTCAAAAATCTGCGCTTCGTTAGACGACGACGCTTCTTCGATAATTCGTCACCCGACTGCCCATGTATGCGCCGAACAACGTGACCATTCACCGATACCTTGCCGGTTTCCAAATGACCGGCACGGTACGGCTCCTCTCTAAAACTCAAATCTATCGGCCCCCAACAATCCCAACCGAATATCTTATCGAATTCGCGATCAAGCAGATTGCCGTTGTGTAGGGCGGCGAGACGCATCCGGTGAAAGATGCGCCTCTCCTCTTTCTGTTCTTCTGTCAACTCAGGATGGTTGTCCATCACTAGCACTCCGGATCAAAGTCATGCCACTCTTGGGCCTCGTCAGGCTGACCATCAGGCTGCTCAACCCCGTTCATCTCGTCCTGTGTCCTGTCATACACATCCAGATTCTGTGAGCCATGCTTCGCGGCCCACGAATCACGGCTCATCCACGATGCATCCTCTTGCATGCCAATCACCCAATCATTTACTCTACCCATCATTCTGTCCTTTCAATATCCTGTCGAACGCCGCCGATACTTCCTCCGCGCGCCCCGGTCCATAGTCGTTTGGCCATTCAGCAATCTTGTCCAACATCTCATCGACGCACCACTCAATCACATGCACCGCTGTCTGCCAGTCCATTTCCTTTGCCTTCCAATGCCCATGCTCATCAACCACATGTCCCATTAGTCTGTCCTCTCTTCTACTTCCACACGCACATCTTCAATGTTGTCATCCCAGATAACGTGGTTTAATTCTTCCCTAGCTTCATCATAGCTGTCTGCCTCAACATCAAACCTGTGATAGACAATCACTTCGACCTTCCATCTCTTTGTCATCAATAGTCCTCCCTCGGCTCCGGATCAGACCAAACCTTCTCGCCTGTTTCGCCGTGATAGCCCCTGTCATACTCAGCAATCTCCTCGGCAGTCATCTGGTCCTTTTCAATACGACCACCACATGTCTGGCCATACCACTCCCAGTGCGGGTTGTACCGCCGACCATAATACCTGTCCGCCGAACCACGGTCCTCTGGACTTCCATGTTTAGCCATCCCAACGATCCTCCGCCTCGATGATGCCCTCGACAAAATACATGTGCTTCTTCCGCTTCAGCTTGCCATCCTCGAAAACATAAATGCCGTGCGGCATTGGCTGTTTTGCGCTGTATCTTCTCTGCACACGATACACATATATCCTGTCCGCAAATTGCTGGCCTTCCTTCAACGGGAATGCCTCGCGAGTCCGCGCTATCTTCTTGCCCAACTTTGTGATCGTGTCACAAATCGGAAGCAAACGGTTCGAGACATGCTGACCATCGTCCCCGATGATTTGTTGTTCAGCGTAATAACTAGGCATGGATGCCCTCCTTTTGTTGGGTATTGATGTATAGTACAACAATATAAAACAATGGCCAAACACTTTGTGACGTTTTGTATAAGCCTTTTCTACGGGTAACGTGTTCGATGAAAAAAATTTTGAAAAAAGTGTCACAAGTGTCACAAAACATGGTTTTTGGTCCGCGAACCATTGTCCTGCTTCAAAAACGGCTGTGACACTTCGTGTTTTTAAAGTGTCACAACAAGACAGATAAGTGTCACAAACAGTCTGTTGCCCTAGTGGTACGCGCATGCTTTTTCGAAAAGTTTGACGAAACCCAGAAAAATTCGTTATACACAAGACATGGGACGCCCTGCTGGATTGACCGAAAGACAACGCACCTTCGCCAAGTATTATGTCGAGGGTCGATACTCGAACGCAGAATGTGCGCGCAAAGCCGGTTACGCTGAAAAGAGTGCCGCCGTACAGGCCGCCAAACTTCTCGACGGCCACAGTTTTCCTGATGTCCCTGTCCTGATCAAAGAAATGCGAGAGGCACGGGAACGCCGGTATGGCGTCACGCTGCTCAATCAACTCAAACGATTTGAGGAGTTGTCTGTCGGCGCGGAGGAGGCGGGGCAGTTTTCCGCCGCGATCAATGCCGAGAAGATTCGATCTTCGCTCGGTGGGTTGACCATCGACAGGCGAGAGTCCACTCACGTCCATCAGCTTGACAAGCTTTCGCGAGAAGAGATCGTCGCCCGTCTGGCTTCGATCCGTAATCAATACCCCCACGCCTTCAACGATATGAAACAGGTTGTCGATGCCAAAGACAGAAGCGAATCTATGGAAATCGTTGAAGCAGATTTTACCGAACAAGACACACGCGCAACGGGTTGAAAACCGATCTACGCAGGGCATGCCAGACGTGTACATGTGCATGGATGGTGTGCCGTTCTGGCTTGAATTAAAAATAATTAAAAATAATCGGGTTCTGGTGTCTAAGTCACAGATCGCGTGGAATCTGGCGCATTCCCGTTGCGGGGGCGTTAGTTTTTTCTTGCTGCATGCACCCTCGACAGGTGATGTATTTTTATTTGAAGGCAAATATGCGCTCGAAATCCATGGTTCGCGGATCGATGACCTGTGCGCCTGCGGCCCTGCGCCTGTATGGTATGGACCGCTGCGCGAATTACCTGCGAACCTGCGACCTGCGGCCCTATCGTTATCGAGGGCAGGTATCGAGAGATAGATCGAGCGATCTATCGAGCGATTAGTGTTGAACGATTGCAATGGATTTAGCTTTTTTGGATGCGCCGGCGCAAAGCTTGCACGTGTCACATGTGGCGCGCCTGCCGGCTTCTTTGCTGGCGGGGCACAATACTTCGTAATCTCGGACAATTTGGTCTATGTTCTGGACCACTCGAAAGGTGCGCTTTCCATCTTGCCAAGCTTTAACTGCCTCGGCCTCGGTGTCTGCGCTTATCATGAATACGTTGGGATCTACTGCGACGCCGTCTAGATTATCTTGGTGGCTATAGGCTGTGTGGCCTATGGCACGGCTGCGGAGACTGTCCCAGATATACGACGGGACAGCGGCCCCGTCGCCATATGTACCGATTCGGACCATACGTCCCGCGCCAATCTCGGCAATGTTGTCATGTCCGGTTATGACGGGATATCCGCCCTTTTGTAAATGTTTCCAAGTGATCAACACGCCCTGAAACAGTTTGACATAACACTTGCGGCCCTTGGCATGTTTGCCCGGCGCGTCGGCTGCAACGGCTTCGCCCCTAAACTTGCAATTACCGCAGATGGCATAGTCATGGCCAAGCTTGTTATTCAGCATCGGGTCCAGCCCGTTATCACATAGGATATATGTCTGGACCATGTTGCCGGTTTTTGTGTTCCGGCTCTTGGCAATTGCTATTGCCACAATGGGTTGGCCGTCAATCAGAGACGGTCCCCTATATATGATTCCTGATTTCATGATTTATACTCCGATCTTTGAAACATTTTACAATAAAATAAAACAATTATCAAACGCTATTACCTGCGGTCTGCGGCCTGCGCCTTTATGGTTATCCCCGCCCGCTGCCTGCGGGCCTGCGCTCGAAGAAACAACCTGCGAACGCAGGTTGTTTGCGGGCACTCGAAACAAAAAAGCCCGCGCCGAAGCGCGGGCTTGGTCTCGCTGACTAGGACAGCGAGAAGATGCCACGGGTTCCATAGTGTTCCCTCCATTCGTCCGTGGCTTGAACTAACACAGCGACCTGCAAGATATCTTTAACGTACATGTCGCCTATGTCTCCGTAGGCTCCGGCTGCCGGTGATTCGCCCAGCACGAACCAACGCGCGTGTTGATTGTCCTTTTCTTTGTCCGGCCGCTGCCATGTCTTCAAAACTTTCCAAGTCATCGCACCGGCTTGATATGTTGCGTATGGTTCGGCTGTTCCATTGCGGATAGCTTCCACCGAGATTGATTTTCCGAAAGGGTTGGATTTCCTAGTCATCGCTTTCTCCTTTTGTTTAACGATAAAATTATCTTACACGATTATACAACAAAGTAAAACATTAAATGCGTTTGCTGCGGCCTTGCGCGCGAACAAAAAACCTGCGAACGCAGGTTTTTTTACGAGAGCAGCAGGTAAAAAAGGACCGGCGAAAGCCGGTCCTTTCTCTAGGGAACTTCATGATCCGACTGCCTTTGGGTATCGGTTTTTGAGATCGAGTCTATATCGACCATTCACCAGTTCGATGGTTGTCCATCCCAGTTTCTTACGCAGTGACCAGATGGTTGAGTGAACCGTGTTTATCTTTAGCTTAGTTCTTTGAGCCAACTCAGCAGCGGATAGATCGGTGTTTCGAAGAAGCCTCCAGACTTTCCGCTCACCTTTGGTCAACCCACTCACGGCCTGCACCTTCGCCTTTGCAGTTGGCACCTCAACGATATTCGCGCTGCCGGAGACCCCTTTGGCATTCTCCAACGCTTCGGTGAGCGTGACCTTACGCTGCATTTGATTGTTGATGATCGAGGTGCATGTCTCGATCTGCTGCTCGAGCCACTCAACGTGGCCCTGTTTTACAATTGTCTTCATAGGTGTCTCCCTAGTTAAGGTTGGTAGTCTTACTACCTTACACGAATGTACAACAATGTACAACACTTATGTGCTCACTTTGAGCGGCGGGGTTACTGGGTCGATATGCTCACATTGAGCCGCTCATTTTAAGCCCCTGCCCCCCTTGCGCGCGTAGCATACATATGCGCTAGCATATGTATGCTGGGTTGATAAATTCATTGGCCCGTAATATCGTTCGGACATGGACACGGGTAACTTAGACCTCCTCCCCGAAGAAGTGCTCAAAGAGATGTTGATGCTGGAAGAACAGCGTCAGCGGATCGAGTTGCGTGAATCGGCGAAGGATAACTTTATGGAATACGTCATGCATGTGTATGACGGGTTCATTGTAGGGCGGCATCATAAAATCATTGCTGAGAAGCTTGAGCGCATAGCATCGGGTAACTTGAAGCGTTTGATAGTCAACATGCCGCCTCGTCATTCGAAGTCAGAGTTTGCTTCGTATTTGATGCCTAGCTGGTTCCTGGGTCGAAATCCTAAATTAAAAATCATTCAGGCGACGATGAACACGGAGTTGGCGGTACGGTTTGGCCGCAAGGTTCGTGATTTGATTGCCGACCCGATATATCACGATGTTTTTCCTGACACGGATTTGAAGGCGGACAGTCAGGCTGCTGGTCGGTGGGAGACGAGCGTGGGCGGCGAGTATTTTGCTGCTGGCGTTGGTGCGGCGATGACGGGTCGTGGTGCGGATTTGTTGATTATTGATGACCCGCACTCGGAGCAGGATGCGTTGTCCTCGTCTGCTTATGACAACACGTATGAGTGGTACACATCTGGGCCGCGTCAGCGTTTGCAGCCTGGTGGTTCGATCATCATTGTTCAGACGCGGTGGTCAAAGAAGGATTTGACGGGCAGGTTACTGCAAGCGCAGGCGGCTGATATAATGTCAGATCAGTGGGAGGTAGTTGAGTTTCCTGCGATTATGCCGTCGGGGGAACCGTTGTGGCCTGAGTTTTGGCAAAAAGACGAGCTTTTGAAGGTCAAGGCTTCGTTGTCCGTGGGCAAATGGAATGCACAGTGGCAGCAGAATCCGGTATCGGAAGAGACTGCTGTCATCAAGCGTGAGTGGTGGAACGAGTGGGATGAGGAGGACATTCCGAGTTTAGACTATGTAATTCAGTCTTATGACACGGCGTACAGCAAGAAAGAGACTGCTGACTACTCTGCGATTACGACGTGGGGTGTGTTTGAGCCGCATGGTAATGGTGATCAGCATTTGATTTTGTTGGATGCGAAGCGTGGCCGTTGGAATTTTCCTGAGTTGAAGCAGATTGCTTTGGAGGAAAACGAGTATTGGGAGCCTGACATGATGTTGATCGAGGCCAAGGCGAGTGGTACGCCGTTGGCGGATGAGATGCGTTTGTTGAATTTACCGGTGCTTACGTTTTCGCCTGGTCGTCGCAAGGGCAGTGGCGGCATAGATAAGATGACACGGATGCACATGGCATCGCCGATTTTCGAATCAGGAAAAGTTTGGTATCCTGCGGCGCAGAAGTTCGCGGACGAGGTGATAGAAGAAGTTGCTTCTTTTCCAAATGGCGATCATGATGACTTCTGTGATAGCATGACAATGGCTCTGATGCGTTTTCGTCAGGGTGGTTTTATCAGTTTACAGGGCGAAGAGCTAGAAGACTGGTTGCCCTCTAAGAAACGAGACTATTACTAATGGTAGCTGTTCCACAACCCAATCCTCGTCGTCGTCCGATGACGGTCCCTGTACCACCGCCCGCGAACCGTGGTGCGGGCATCATGACTCTTCCTACACCGAGACCGACTCCTGTTGAACGTGCGATGGCAACTCGCAGGCCGATCCGCGAACCACGGTCCTTGGCTGAGACATTTGCGGAGGGCCGCGATGTATTACAGGGTGTTGGCACGGGTGCGATTGCGGGTCTTGCTGGGTTACCGGCTGATTTAACGGGGATTGCTTTTGGTGATATTCCGGCAATCGTGAACAAGTTGGTCACTGGTGAGTCTATCAACCAGGAGGAGTCTCCGTATTTTCAGCAGTTAAACGAGTTTCGTAAGACGTATGGTGCGGAAGGTGTCATGCGGTTGATGGGTGCTGGCGACAGGTTGGACGCGCCGAGTGACAGTGACGATGCGTTGTCTCGTGCGGGTGTAAATCCGTTTAGGCAGGGTGCATTTGTTGGCGAATTCCTTCTTGATCCGTTTGCACTTGCGAAGGCTCCCAAGGCGTTGAAAGCGTTACGGTCTCCGTCGGACGCGGAGGTTGCTGCGTATGATAGATCTCTTGCTGCGGGGGCGCAGGCTGACGCGCAGCAGCGCCTGCAGCTTACGGATCCGGATCAGGTGATAGATCCGGGGCCGGGCAGTATTCTTGACGCCTTGGACGAGGCGCAGGCTCAAGAAGGTCTTATCGATTCGGTTGACGATCGGTTTACGTTTGCGCCTAACACGACGCAGGAGTTGATTGACAGCTTGAATGGTCCGGATGTGGTCAGCATCAACCCGGACATAATTCCGGGTGGGCCAGCCGGCGGGGAAGGTGTAACTGTCTTTAACTATGTTCCTGGGTTGAGTGACGCTGATCTGACTACAGGGACTCGTCTTGAGCGTCCTTTTAACTATCACGAGTTTTCGGAGGACATGTTCGACCTTACGGGCCGCCGGATTCCTGAAGGCGCTCTTATTGCGTGGCCGGAGCAGTTGAGGGACGACTTTTTCAGTTTCTTCCATAACAGTCCGCCACGGTCTCAGCCTACGGGTGAGGTTGTTACTCCGGAGGTTCGCGCTAGTGCGGAGCCGACTGTGCCACCTGCTACAGCGGCAGAAGACCTTATAGAAGGAACTGCTACCGAGATAGTGTCGGAAACCCCGCAAGAAGGCTTTACGGGTGTTGTAGACACACCGTTGATCCCCACGAATCGCGTTATGCCTGCAACAGCATCGCCGGATACACAGGTTGCCCGCCACAGTGTGATGACGCGCAGCATTGATCGTCAGGGTGAGATTGTAGACTATTCGCCTTTTTATCAGCTTATAGACCGCTTGCCGGACAACCGTGCGATGTCTAAGGAAGAAGTCCTTGATTCGTTGCGCGGTGGTTTTGGGGAGAGTGTGAACAGGGATCGTGAAGGTTCCAAGTTTGTAGAGTTCCTTGAGAAACACGCCCCGAACCAGTTGTACCGTGGTCAGGTGATGGCGTTCTATCGGGACTACACCCCGCAGCTTCGCGTCAAGACTCTTACACGGACTGAGCTTGATGAAGCTGCCGCGCAGGGTATTTCTGCTCCTGTCGGTTCTCTGACTGATTACGGCCAGAACTCTGTTCCGTCTTCGGCGGGCGGAGAACCAATGCACATTTATCTCAACAACCCGAATTCGACCATTCCGTTCACGGACGGCACCACTGTTCAAACGCGGGGCGGCACGGGGTCAGGGTATCAGATGCGTGGTGGCACGATTGCGGATCATAGTATCGGTGCCTCGGGTGGTCCGGGCACTAGCACTACGACAGAGTCAGGTGTTCCGGGTTATTTCGGCCACATTCGTCTGGAGATTATTACGGATGATCAGGGTCGCAGGGTTGGTGTTTTGCAGGAGATGCAATCTAACGCGGCGGTTGCGGAGCGGAAGTTTGCGAAAGGCCAGGACACGGACTTTAACTTTTTAACGGGAGAGGAGCGGTACAACATTGACGAGCTTCGCAGTACTTCTGAAGGTCTTGCAATTTTTGATGAGGCAGCAAACTCGCGGGTGCTAGAGCCGGGTTTGGCGGCGGCACAGCTTGACACACTTAGTGACTTGCGTCGGGACGCTACCGAGAGGATGGGGAATGATCTTCAACTTATTGGCGGTCCAGCGCCATCGGCGGACGAGACGTTTGAAACTCTTGAGTCGATTTATGATAACGCGCCGACAGGAGTGCCGACAGGATTGGACCTTACCGCAGACCTGATTCCAATGCAGCGTGTGGTTGCAAAGCTGCTGACGAACGATTTGTTGAGTCACGCTCGTGGAGAAGGTCGGACGGCCAACAGCACTGGAGTGGATACAACACTCCGGAACTTTCAGATCGGACACATGGGTGCAACAGAGGTTGGCCCGTCTCATGCCAGAGCCACTCGCTTGGTGGGTCTCCTCGAAGAGGGCAATCTTGAAGATTTTCTGGACGCAGAAGATATCGCCACGTTCAACAGAGTGTTGAAAAAACGAGCCACCCAGCACAGCACCACAGATTGGTCAACACAGGGCCGCAATGCGACCACGGAAGCGTCGGCTATGTTGCCCGCAGGTGAAGACTACATCACCGTTATTTACCGAGACATGAACACAGCAGTGGAAAACGGGCAGGAGCCGCTTGATTTTCTCCGCAGCACAAGGGTGCATACAAATGCACTTATCGGGCATGACCCCGGCTTGTTTGGCTTCATAACCGAGGCGTTTGACGATGTCCCGATGCAGTCTACGCACGAGTCGATCCCGGCTATGTCTGGGCGGAACATGCTCCATCGGATTATGAACGACGTGACTGACGCGCTTGAGGCAGAAGTGCCGATGCGTACACCCGAAGATGCCAGCAAGCAGGAGATGAACAATTATATCGACGGTTTGGCGGTGTCGGATGAGCGTAGAGCGGAGTTGAAAAAAACCTTTGATACGTGGCTTACCACTATCAATAATCCGAATGCCCCACAGGCTTATCGTCCTGGCTCTCCTTTCTCTGGCAAAAAGTCAGATGTATATTTCTACCAGTTTGCCCCGCGCTTGATTCTGGCAGAAGCTCGGAAGAAGGGGCTTGACGGCGTTATCTTCCCGAACTGGGAAGATATGCACGATGTGGGTGGTCGCCCGAGTCAAGAAATTGTGAAGGAGATTTACGACTCACATGTCAAAAAAGGTTTGACACAGGCCGTAGACCGTCAAGATGTGGTAGAGATACCAACTATCAAAGTTGGTCAAGAAGACCTGTTGCACAAACAGACAGGACGGCCGCACAGACCTGCTCGTGCTGTTTACTTTGGGGATGGGTCGTTGGGCGAAAAATTTGATAACAAGCTGATCCGCCGCGCAAAAGGCGGCCCCGTAGACTTGAGACCAAAAAAGCTGATACACTCGGGAATCGGCGGTATGGCAAGGCAGGTGATGTAATGGCAAAGAAAAAAGACGACATTAAAGACGAAGAGCTTCTGGCAAAACTTCGTGACAGGTTTTATGACCCAAAGCCGGGCGAGACTGATTACTCGGCGACGATGTCATTTGACGAGTACATCAAACGTATTGGGCCAGCTAAAAAGGCTGCCGGCGGCATGGTCAAAGGTTTTAGCCCGATTGCTCGTCCGCAGAAGTTCAAAGGAATCTTTTAATGGCAATTCCTCCACAGACAGTAGACATGGCGATGGGTCCGGGTGGCCCGGTGCAGCAGATGCCCGAAGAAATGACAGTCGAACTGCCTATGGAGGACATGCTTCCAGAAGGCATTGAGATGGCTGGCATGGAAGAGATGGTCGAGGTCCAGGCTGAGATGTACGACCATAACGCCAATCTCGCCGAGGTTCTGGATGACTCGACACTTGGGTCGTTGTCGTCTGATTTGCGGGGCAAGGTGGATGATGACAAGGAATCCCGTGAGGACTGGGAAGAGGCTATTGCCAAGGGCTTGAAGTTGCTTGGTGTGAACTACGAAGAACGTAACGAGCCGTTTATGGGTGCAAGTGGTGTGCACCACCCGCTTCTGAGCGAGGCGGTGACGCAGTTTCAGGCGCAGGCGTACAAAGAGATGCTGCCGGCAGGCGGACCTGTGAAGACCCAAATCCTTGGTGCATCAAACAAGATGCTGGAGGATCAGGCCCAGCGCGTCAAAGACTACATGAACTATCAGCTTATGGAGGTCATGGACGAGTACGATCCGGACACGGATCAAATGCTTTTCTACCTGCCGCTAACGGGGTCCACCTTCAAGAAAGTTTACTTTGACACCAACAAGCAACGTGCTGTGTCTAAGTTTGTGCCGGCGGAAGATTTGATTGTGCCGTATGCAGCGAGTGACTTGAACACGGCAGAGCGCGTGACACATGTTGTTCGTCTATCCGAGAACGAGCTTCGCAAGTTGCAGGTTGCGGGTGTGTATAGGGATGTTGAACTTCAGGCGCAGGATGAGGAAGAAGATGGCCCGATCAGATCAACTGGTAACGAGATGCAAGGTATTCATCCAACGTATGGTGATGACACTTACACTTTGCTTGAGATACATACCGAATTGGATCTCGAAGGGTTTGAAGACACTGACGAGATGGGCGAACCCACAGGAGTTAAAATCCCGTACATTGTCACTGTTGACGAAGCTTCGGGACAAGTTATGTCAGTGGTGCGAAACTATCGGCAGGCAGATCCCCTTCGCCGAAAGCGTCAATACTTCACACATTTTAAGTTTCTCCCTGGGTTTGGCTTTTATGGCTTTGGCCTGCTTCATACTATAGGCGGCCTGTCTCGTGCGGCGACTTCGATACTACGGCAGCTTATAGATGCCGGCACGTTGTCGAATCTGCCTGCTGGATTCAAGGCGCGCGGTGTACGTATCCGTAACGACGATGAGCCGCTAGCACCAGGTGAGTTCAGAGACATTGATGCACCGGGCGGTGATTTACGCAACGCGCTGATACCCCTGCCATACAAAGAGCCTTCTGCCACACTTGCTCAGTTGTTGGGCGTGGTTGTGGATTCGGGCCGCAGGTTTGCACAGGTTGCCGACGCCAAGATAGCAGATGCAAATTCACAGGCACCTGTGGGCACGACGGTAGCTCTGATCGAACAAGGTTCGAAGATTATTTCATCAATTCACAAGCGGCTGCATTACGGGCAGAAGCAAGAGTTTCGGCTGTTAGGGGAGATATTTGCGGACAATCCAGCGCCGTATCCATATTTTGTTGGCCAGAACGTGCCTGCCGAGATCATGCAGCAGGACTTTGACGGCCGTGTGGATATTCTGCCTGTGTCGGATCCATCGATCTTTTCGATGGCACAGCGCCTGTCGTTGGCGCAAACACAGATGCAGTTGGCACAGCAAGCGCCGCAACTTCACAATCAGTATGAAGCGTATCGGCGCATGTATGACGCGATGGACATCAAGAACATCGATGCGATTTTGCCGCCGCCGCAACCGCCGCAGCCTATAGACCCGGCGACGGAGAATGCAAACGCTGTGAAGGGTATGCCGTTGCAGGTATTCCCAGATCAGGATCACGAGGCACATATCGTAGCGCACACCATGTTCTTGTCTTCGCAAGTTGGCACGGCAAACCCGCAGGCGTTTGTGCTGTTGCTGTCTCATGTGCAGGAGCACATTGGGGCATTGGCTCGGGATCAGGTCATGGCGTTCTTCCAAGAAGCTGCACAGCAGGCAATGCAGGCAGGTCAGCCAGTGCCGCAGATCGCACCCGATCTTATCGAGTCTACGGTTGCACAGCAGGTCAGCGAGATCATGCGCGATATAATGCCTGCACTACAGCCTAGCCAGCAGCAAGATCCGTTGATTGGCATCCGCGAGAAAGAACTTGAGAACTCGCAGATGGAAATTGAACGCAAGGTCATGAATGATCAGATGGACTTCCAGATGGACCGCGAGAAGTTGCAGCAGTCTTACGAGTTGGCGCAGCAGCGGCAGAAGTTGCAGGCTGACATTGCAGAGGCGCGTAACGACGTGAACATCTACAGAATTAATACGCAGGCAGCATTGTCGAGGAATAGATGATACAGGCACTGATTGGTCCTATTAGTGGACTTGTTGGCTCATGGATGGATTCGAAGACTGAGGAACAGCGCGGCAAGTCTGCTGTTGCTAAAGCCAAGGCAGAGGCGGAAGCTGCTGTGATGGTATCAGCGGCCACGTCTACAGCGGACTGGGAAAAGCTGATGGCGAAGGGTAGTCAGTCGTCTTGGAAAGATGAATGGCTTACCATTTTGTTCTCAATTCCGCTCATTTTGAGCTTCTGTGGTGAGTGGGGTAGAACCATTGTTGCCGAGGGGTTTGCCGCCTTGGGCATGATGCCGGACTGGTATCAGTATACGTTAGGCGTGATCGTGGCAGCTAGTTTTGGTGTACGGTCAGCAACCAAGTTCTTTGGCAAGAAGTGAGATGATCATGTGGCACATGCATGATCGAACCACAGAAGAGCAGGCGGAGAAAAATCGTGGCCGAAGTGACGATGGAAAGATTTCTGCGGTGGAAGATACTTCCCCGCTTGATGATGATTATGATGTCAATATCCGCTTGGCGGGTAGTGGAGTGGTTTATGACATTAGCCGACCCTACACCAGCGCAGGCCGGATTAGTTAGTGTTGTGACGGGTGCGATGACTGGCGCGTTTGCGGTGTGGCTAGGACACGAGAAGGAAAAGTAGATGGCACGACCACGTATCAGACAGTTTGCAGATGATCTTGGTATAGGATACGGTAAGGCCAAGGGTCTTGTCGAAGAAGGTCGCCGTCGCAAAGATGGTGGTTCTCAGACATTGGAGAACAACATGAGTAAGATGACAGAAAAAAAGGTGGCCAAGGTTTCCAAGGGCTTGAAGAAAGCCTCGAAACTTCACGCTGGGCAGGCAAAGACGTTGGATTCTCTTGAGTTTCAGGCAGGTGGCACCTTGAGGGGCGCTCTGGAGAAGCTCAATCGAAAAGAGAAGAATACAGCAAAGATGGCTGATATTGCGACGAAAGACACAAAGATTGATGTAAACGTGGACAAAAGTCCAAAAGACAAGACGGCTAAAAAGTCCAAGCATGGGCGCAAAAAAGCAATGGGCGGTGCCACAAATGTGGGTACATCTTCGCAAGCTCGTGGTGCAGGTGCTGCCGTTAGAGGCACTAAGTTTGTTGGAGTAAGGTAAGTGGGTCAGACTTTTCGCACAGATCCCGAAACGGGCAGGACAGTAATTAGTCAGGATAACGTCGTTGGTCGGCAGATGGCCGGCGGAGAGCGGATTGATAATCGTTTCGCAACGGATGATCCCCGCTCTAGTTACGATACAATGTCCGCCCCAACTCGCCCTGGTACCGGGTACATGGCGCGTTCAGAGTTTGAATCTCTATCTGGCATGACAGAAACAAATCCCTACGGCAATGACGGTTTCTTTAGCCGTGTTTTCGGGATTGATCCAAACAAGATTGATTACACAAACACTCTTGGTACTCAAGGCATCGCGAACGTCAAACGCATGGCGTACGACAGATTCATGAACCCTTTTGCCCAGGTTGATGTTTTTGGCAACCCTACGATGGGTGCTAGCGAGGCACGAGGCACCACCAGAAGTGGTGTGCAGCCAGGAGATTTGACTATTTTTGGCCCGGCAGCCGAGGGGCAGGCGGAGGGGATTGGTGCGCTTATTGGCAACGCACTTGGATTCAACATGAATCCCACAATTATACCAGGCACCCCCGGCAGCGATGCGAGAAGTCAAGCAAGGCAGGACAGGGACATTTACAGTTTTGACGTGCCTGAAAACATGGGCGAGTTGGTTTCTGCTGCGCTACGTGACTCAGGGACAGTTCCTGAAACAATTGATCGCGGGATATTTACGACGGACGATGATAGCCCAAGTGGTGCGAAGTCAAACAACCCGCCTGGTGGCACGATCAGAGTGATCAATACGGGTGGTCAAGATTTGTTGGACATCTCGCAGTCGCCGACAGTTGCTGAAATATTACTAAACGATGAGCCAACCTACACCGGGCCGTTCACCTCGCAGGTCGCAGAAGACATTTACATGTCGGGGGCAGACACACCCGTGGGCACATTTACTGGAGGAACCGGGACAGATGACACAGAAGGCGCTACGATTTCCCGCCGAGACGGTAGCGGTGACGTAACGTATTCTACGGATCCCGCAGCACCTGCTCCTGTTTCTAGAGAGTTGCTTGGCCCAGCAACGAACAGACTTCGAGGGGCCGTTGATAAGTTTGAAGACAACACCCAGCGCATGATTCTCCTTCAAGACATACTGGAGGAATTGTACCCGAAGAGAGAGACAAGGGACCGTACTGAACCTGTGCCTTCTGATTTGTCGTCTGTTGTGTCATCTCCACAGATGGATCTTACAGCACTTGCTAGCGATGAGTTGCTTCAGGGCGGAGTACCCGGACTTGGTCGAGAGTCTGATCCATCCTTTGCAAGGATTCTTGAGTCGTATTTAGGCCCAAGATCGTAGGCAGGAAAATAATGGACGTTGTAGATTTTGTTCACGCTTATAGAAAAGCCTTGAACAATCGTATGGATGAGATTACACGTGTTCTATCAACCGGTGGAGCCAAAGATATAGAGGCTTACCGCTCAATGTGTGGCGAGGTACAGGGGATTAGCCAGGCATTATATGAGTTTGACGCCCTGCTAAAGAAAGCAAACTATGACGACGCTTCTAGTACCTGATCACATACTCCGGCAGCAGCAAGCCAAGAAAAAAGCTGAAGAAGAAGCCTCCAAGAAACCTCTGACAGACAGAATCCCGCAGCCCACAGGCTGGCGGATTCTTGTTATGCCCTATCAAGGCAAGGCCAAAACCGAGGGTGGAGTATACGTTCCCGACCAAGCCAAGGACCGAGAGGCACGAGCTACTGTTGTGGCTTATGTTGTGAGGTTGGGGCCATTGGCATATCAAGATCCAGACAAGTTTGGGCCTGATTCAGTACCGTGGTGCCAAGAGGGCGACTGGGTTTGTATTGGTCGGTACGCCGGATCGCGCTTTCAGATAGAAGGCGGCGAGGTCCGCATTATCAATGACGATGAAGTCATTGCAACCATCATCGACCCCGATGATATCAAGACATACGGAGCATAGTATGCAAAACAACGTCGCCGAAAAGGAAGAGACGCAAGAAGTAGAGGTGGTTGAAGTCGAAGAGACAGAAGCCCCAGAAGATGTTTCACGTGAAACACCTCCAGAAGCAGCGGCAGAGGCTGTAGATGGTGATGACACAGAAAAGGATGAGTTAGATCAATACTCAGAGTCGGTTCAGCGGCGTATTTCTAAGATTACCAGCAAGTATCGCGAAGAAGAACGGCAAAGAAACGCAGCTATTGAGTATGCCGAGGCGGTAAAAAAGCAGAATGAGGAGCTTCGCGCACGTCTGGACAAGGTGGATCAGGCGTATGTGGGTGAATTTGGCAGCAGACTTGAGTCTGACGCCGCTGCCGCCAAGGAAGCGTACAAAAAAGCATACGATGAGGGCGATGCAGACGCGATGTTTGCAGCGCAAGAGCGGATTAGTCAGATCGCGCTAGATAAAGCACGGCATCAAGAGGCAAATCGGCGCGCAGAAGAGCGAAAAGCACAGCCGCAAGAGCCGCAAGAGCCGGTTCAGCAGACAAATCAGCAGCAGCCAGCGCCTCCAGACCCTAAAGCAGAGGCTTGGGCAGAGAAAAATGAGTGGTTTGGCAACGATCAGACTATGACATACGCTGCTTTTGGCATTCATCGACAACTTATCGAGGATGAAGGGTTTGACCCCACGTCCGATGAGTACTACAGTGAGTTAGATAAGCGTGTTCGCACGGAGTTTCCGCATAAGTTTGCAGAAGCAAAGCGCGACACTGGACCCAGAGTCGCTTCTGCTGAGTCCACGGCGTCAAAAGCGCCGACAAGTAAGGGGCGCAGAACAGTCAAGCTGACTCCATCGCAGATTGCGATTGCGAAACGGTTGAATGTTCCGCTCGAGGAATATGCCAAGTACGTGAAGGAGTAAGACATGGCTGATAGAACTACTCGCGAAGCAAAGAGTCGCGCAAAGACCCAAAGGCGGAAGCCTTGGGCACCCCCATCAAAGCTGGAAGCTCCCGAGGCTCCGGCTGGTTATCAGCATCGTTGGGTCAGAACTGCTCTTCGGGGTGAGGACGACAAGACGAATGTACACGCTAAGATGCGTGAGGGCTGGGAGCCAGTCAGGGCGGATGAATATCCTGATCTCGCGGATAATTTTCCGGTCATCGAAGAGGGGAAGAATGCAGGTGTTATCGGCGTCGGCGGTTTAATGCTGTGTCGGATACCTGAAGAGACGGTAGAGGAAAGAACTGAATACTATCGGGAGCAGACCCGCAACCAGATGAAAGCCGTTGACGAAAACCTTATGAGGGAACAACACCCCTCGATGCCTATCTACAATGATAGGCAAAGTCGTGTAACCTTCGGGGGCAAATCCTCCGAATAATTGATGAGGTGTACAAATGGCAAACGCAAATGTTGCCTTCGGTCTAAAGCCGATAAATACCTTTGGTAGCTCTCCAGCTACTCAAGGTACGAATGCATACTTCATAGCTAGCGATGCAAGCGCGATTTTCCAAGGTTCTCTGGTTAAAGCGGAGCTTACCGGCGGAACAATCCAAATCACCAGTGCTACCGGCGATACGGTCCAGCATGTAGGTGTGTTTGCTGGTTGTGAATATGTAGATGCTACTTCAGGCAAGAAAAAGTTCTCGAACACTTGGCCTGGTTCTGGAAGTGCAAACACCAACTTTGATATCCTCGGATTTGTGTACGACAATCCGATGCAAAGATTTATCGTTGCATCAGATGGAACAAACACAGACCGTGCGACTGCAAAGGCGGATATCTTCAAGACAGTAGAACTTGAAGATGGTGCTTCTGGTAACACCACCACAGGTATCTCAACGACAAAGATAGATATCTCAACAGCAGAAGATACGGATCCTTCAAATCCTCTGATGATTCTTGGAATCCATGAGGATGTGGACAACTCCGACCACTCCGCTGCTGGTGTGTCTTACATCGTTAAGATCAACAACCACGCGTTGCTCGGTGCCGATGCCGATGCGGCGATTTCCTAAAGGAGGGTAAGTCATGGCTATTAGTCGCGCACAACTCGCGAAAGAGCTTGAGCCTGGTCTTAACGCTCTTTTCGGAATGGAATACACTCGCTACGAAGGTCAGCATGCAGAGATCTTTGACACAGAGGCATCAGATCGTGCCTTTGAAGAAGAGGTCATGTTGTCTGGTTTTGGTGCCGCTCCTGTTAAGCAGGAAGGTTCCGGAATCACCTTCGATGACGCACAAGAGGCGTATACCGCAAGGTATAACCACGAGACAGTCGCAATGGGTTTCTCGATCACCGAAGAAGCGGTGGAAGACAACCTGTATGACCGTCTAGCGTCTCGCTATACCCGTGCACTCGCACGGTCAATGGCACACACCAAACAAGTTAAGGCCGCTTCGGTTCTTAACAACGCGTTCACGGCAGGGGCTACTGCTGGTGGTGATGGCAAGGCACTTTGTGCTACTGACCACCCACTGACCAATGGTGGCACGTTTGCTAATGAGCCTTCAACAGCAGCCGATCTAAATGAAACTTCTTTGGAAGATTTCCTGATCAGCATCGCTGGCTTTGTGGATGAGCGCGGAATGATCATCGCTCTTCGGGGCATGAAACTGATTGTTCCACGTCAGCTTCAGTTCATTGCTGAACGTCTGTTGGTGTCAAACCTTCGTGTCGGCAGTGCTGACAACGATGTTAACGCTCTCAAGAGCATGGGCATGCTGCCGGAAGGGTATGTCGTCAACGACTTCCTGACCGACACGGATGCGTTCTTCATTAAGACGGACACTCCGAATGGCTTCAAGCACTTTGAGAGGCTTGCTCTTGCAACCAACATGGATCCGGATTTCGATACCGGAAACATGCGGTTCAAGGCTCGTGAGCGTTACTCATTTGGTTTCTCAGATCCGCGTTGCGTATTTGGGTCACCAGGAGCGTGAGTTCCTCCCTAACTAAACTTTTGCACACGGTTTAGTTACCTCGGGGGCTGCGATTGCAGCCCCCGTTTTTTTCGGGTAGTATACTCTAGTACCTGACAGACCTATTGTAGGTCTGACACTTGCCAAGACAGGAGCACAACATGGCAAAAACAACCTTCTCGGGTCCGGTCCGGTCCCAGCGCGGCTTCACCGCACAGGGTGCTAATGCGATGGTTAACATCACCGCAGAGACCACTCTTACCTATGACGATCATGTCGGACGTATCATTAAAGTGAATGATGCAGACGGTGCGATTACTCTTCCAACTATTTCAACTGACACTCTCGGCGCTCGTTACACATTCTTTGTGGGCACCGACTGTTCCGACTGTGACATCAAAACAGATGGCACTGATAAGTACGTCGGGTCGCTTGAAGTTGTGGGTGATAGCAATGCTTCTTCGACTTTCGTACCGGGTGCAAGCAACGATGTTATTTCGATGAACGGTACGACCACGGGCGGTGACAAAGGATCGTACGTGGAAATCACTGCAATCGAAGACAATGTATATCTTGTGCAGGGCGTTCTTGTAGGATCGGGCAGCGCGGCAACACCGTTCGCCGACAGCTAATAGGAGGTTGCGATGGCAAGCTCCATTATTGCTAAAACAGCTACCGCGACAGGCAGCTTGATTGGCGGCAGGAATAGACTCAAGTCGTTTGTCGTCAGAAGCGCAAGCAGTGGAAGCCCCGCTGCGGTGTTTAGGAGTGGCGGCGGATCTGGCACGACTCTCTTGACCATGACTTTCGTGGCAGGGGATGACACTCAGATCACTATTCCAGATCATGGAATAATTTTCGAAGACGGCTGTCACGTAACACTGACGAACATTGATTCGATAACCGCATTCTTTGGGTAGTGTCATGGCACGTACACCCAGCAAGATGCCACGCAGAAACAAAAAGAACTTCCGCCCCACAAAGTCTGGGGCGGGAATGACCGAGGCTGGGGTGAAGGCATACCGCAGAGCAAACCCAGGCTCAAAGTTAAAAACTGCGGTCACCGGCAAAGTAAAAAAGGGCAGCAAAGACGCAAAGCGACGTAAGTCTTTTTGCGCTAGAAGTGCTGGTCAAATGAAGAAGTTCCCAAAAGCTGCAAAGAATCCAAATAGCAGGCTTCGGCAGGCAAGGCGGAGGTGGAAATGCTAGATGAAAAAACCCTGGCTAAAACCCTTGTTATTGGTGTTGGCGGCGTGGCTCTTTCTCTTGTGGTTTGGATCCTTACAACCCTCATAGAGGTGGACAAGCGCACGGCGGTGATTGCAGCAAAAGTTGATTCTAACAACGCCATGTTAACGCCGTTATGGGAAGACTTTATCAAGAGGAGAGGTAATGGCGATCTCGCGCGGTTCCATACGACAGCAGATTTCGAAATCTCCGCAAAAGAAAAAGTGGAGTAAGAAGCGTAAGGCAGAGGTAAATTGCAAACGGCCTCGCGGGTTCAGCGAGAGAGCACATTGCGCTAGTAGAAGGAAAAGAAAGAATGCCTAAAGATGCATGCTATCACAAAGTTAAAGCGAGATATCGCGTTTTCCCGTCGGCGTACGCTAGTGGGGCCATTGCGAAATGCAGAAAAGTTGGCGCTGCCAACTATGGCACCGGCGGCAAAAAGAAAAAAAGCAAACGGGCTGACGGTGGAATCGAAATCACAGAGCAAAGATCAAAGAGACCTTTTCGAGGAAAGCCAATAAAGGGAACTGCGGTGGCTCGTGGCTGTGGCGCTATCATGAATGATCGGCGCAAACGAACCAAGGGCATGGTTACACAATCTTGATCCATGTGTTTTTGTTGTTCGTGTATCTTGGGGTGGGTGAAAAACGTACGTTGGTTAGTAATGACATGTATTTTCGTTCTGTCGATGACTGCGTGTACTTTGCACAAAGACTGCACAAGCAAGGACAGAACATCACATCTTATTGTTTGCCAAAGATGGTAGATAGAGACACGAAGGTATACTGATGGATCCAGTATCTGCAATGGCGACTGCTTCGGCGGCTTTTGGCGCGATAAAAAAGGGCTTTGCCATTGGCCGCGATATAGAGGCAATGGCGTCTGACTTATCCAGGTGGATGGGCGCGCTATCAGATCTGGATCAAGCAGAAAAAGAAGCGAAGAATCCGCCAATATTTAAAAAGTTATTTGGTGGAAAGAGTGTTGAACAAGAGGCTATCGAGGTTTTTGCAGCAAAGAAGAAAGCACAACAACAGCGTTTGGAGTTACAAAACTGGATTGGTCTTACAATGGGCAGGTCTCACTGGGACGAACTTGTTCGTATGGAAGGTAAGATTAGAAAACAACGACAGGAAACCTTATACAGGCAACGTGAGCGTCGTCGTAAGTTTGTAGAAATTGTTAGTGTCATATTCTTTTTACTCCTGGTTGCAAGCGGCATAGGGTTTCTCATTTGGCTATATCTTCAGCAGAGGTAAGTTAAACGATGGCGGTTAGGAAAACAAAAAGTGGTCTTGCGCTTAAACGATGGTTCAAAGAAGACTGGAAGGACCAGAGGACTGGTAAGGCATGTGGGCGTCGCAAAGGTGAAAAACGGGGTACTCCATATTGTCGCCCCACTAAGAGGGTTTCGTCTAAAACCCCCAAGACAGCATCAGAGATGACTGCCAAAGAAAAGCGTAGTAGGATCAATCAAAAGAAGCGCATAGGTCAGCCGGCTGGTAAGCCGCGTCGTGTGAAAGCTGTAAGGAGAAAGAAGAGTGGCTAAAAAATTTCCGGACCTTAACAAAGATGGCAAGGTTACCAAGGCTGATATTCTGAAAGGCCGAGGAGTTCCAGGTTTTAAGAAAGGCGGCATGCTTTGTTCGCCTCGTAAAGAAATGGCGGGTGCCGGACAGATGCCCACCAGAAATCGCTAGAGGAGGTTTATCATGGCGGTAAAGAAGAAGAAAAAAGGCATGGCTCGTGGCGGTGCCATGAAGAAAAAAGGTATGAAGCGCGGCGGCGTTGCTAAGAAGAACATGGGCGGCACCATGAAGAAAAAAGGTATGAAGCGCGGCGGAGTTACCAAGCGCAAAGCAGGCGGTGCCATGAAGAAAAAAGGCTACGCTCGTGGCGGTGCCATGAAGAAAAAAGGCATGGCTCGTGGTGGCGTTAAAAAGATGCGTCGTGGCGGAGCAAGCAGGAGCAGGTAAAACGTGGCATTTCTTCAGAGTAACATCCCGCACTTCAAGTGCTGGGTGCGAAGAGAGTATACCTGCAATCATGACGACCACCACGGGGACTTTCTTCACGCGATGGCTATAGCCGTCACAGCGATGCCAAATCGCTGCTTGAGTTTTCAAACAATCTTCACTGGGTGTGAGGTGGACGACACCGGTGAAGACAACGTCCATGGAGGCGCAATGTGGGCAAGAATGCCCATAACAGCATTAGTTGGTGATACACCGCTAGACGAGTGGCCTGAACCGATGCCGGTTCATTACGCTCAACCTTGGGACTGCATGTCTCATACTCATGCGGTCTATGTGTTAGACAGGGCACAACCGTGTCCCTGGTTGGCAAAAGTAGACGGGGAGATGTATCCGGCAAAATACTATTTCACAGTGGATTACACTGAAAGTGAGGTAGCTGACGACCCTGCCCAACACAAACAAAGCCATGTGCTAGAGTTGTTGGATGCAGGAAAATGGACAGGGAATATAATCGCTTTGCCTAATAACAGAGTGCGGGTGACACATCCGGCATGGTTCGAAACAGGGTCAGGTGCTCCTGACTTCAGACCTTCGCAGCATGTTCACTATTCTAAGTCTGACCTGGACTATACTTTGGACGTAAATCAGATTTTTGATAATCTGTACGCGGGAGATAAAAAATGACTACATCAGGTTCAAGGGACTTTGATCTCGACGTAGCTGAGATCATAGAAGAGGCATACGAACGGTGCGGCCTTGAGGTTCGCACCGGCTACGATGCGCGTACGGCTCGACGTTCTTTGAACCTGATGTTCGCTGACTGGGCCAATCGTGGGTTGAATCTCTGGACAGTAAAGCAAGCAACGCAATCTCTTACCTCTGGCACAGCGACGTACGCTTTCAACACCACATACACTGATTTGTTAGAAGTTGTGCTACGGCGCAGCAGCGTAGACTATCAGCTAGACCGCATGTCTAGAAGCGAGTACCTGTATCTTCCTAACAAGTCACAGACAGGGCGTCCAAGTCAGTATTACTATAGCCGACAGACCACACCAGAAATTATACTCTGGCCTACACCTGACAGTTCTAGCGACAGCATTGTGTATTACTATGTTCAACGCATCGAAGATGCGGATGCCTTGGTAAACACCACAGATGCACCGTTTCGTTTTTTGCCGTGCATGGTTGCTGGCCTTGCGTACTACACTGCAATGAAGAAGGCACCGGAGAGGGTGCAGCTTCTCAAGGCGGTGTATGAAGAAGAATTTCAACGTGCGGCAGATGAGGATGAGGATCGTGTGGCTTTGAAACTACAGCCTAGCATGCAGTATCTACGGGTGAACTGATGGCCAGGTTTGCTTCGGGTAAGGATGCCTACGGAATATCTGACCGATCCGGGTTTAGATATCGGTTGGTGACAATGGTCACGGAGTGGAATGGCTCCAAGGTTGGCCCCGATGAGTTTGAGTCAAAGCACCCACAGTTAGAGCCGATTCGCGTGGGGCCGGACCCGCAGGCTATCCATGATCCGCGTCCGGATCAAAGCACCGAGACTACTGTTTCTCGTTTGCTGCCTTTGAATCCTTTTCTATCTGGTTCTGCGGGTAGTGACGTTGTTACGGTAGTTGAGCCGTCTCATGGACGTACGACAGGAGATGTTGTAAGGTTTGAAAAAGCGAGGTCGTTTGATGGATTTACAAAAGCAGCATTGGAGAATTCCACTGGTTATACGATTACTGTCACGGATTCTAACCTTTACACGTTTGTCTCAGCGTCCGGCACCGCAACCATCGGTGGTCAACGCGGGGGTGGTGAAAATGCGACTGTCGGGGTGGAACCAGCAGCAGTGATAGCGGTGTTGAGAGCGGCTTTTACGGTAAGTGTTGCAGCCGTGACTACCACCAGCGCCACGACATTTGATTCATCCAGCATTACGTTGGATTCAAGCACCAAAACTTTTGACGAGGGCTAAATGGCAAAGCAGGCAGTAGGAATAGGGTCGAGCGCTAATGACGGCACCGGAGACACTCTTCGTGCTGGCGCTGACAAGATAAACGATAATTTTAACGAGATTTACGCTGCGCTGGGAAACAGTTCCAACGTATTAACCGACATCATAGATGCCAATGGACTTTTCGACGTTAGCTCTGGTGCCAACAAGATTGTATTTTACTATGCCAACCTAAGTGATTTGCCCAGTGCATCAACCTATCATGGGGCTGTGGCTCACGTTCACGCTACAGGTGGGCTATATTTTGCTCACGGCGGCGCTTGGATAAGGTTGAACGATGAAACCACAGGGCCAGTGACAAAGTATACTGCTGGCACTAGCGGAAGCTCGGCCTACACGTTTACTGGTCCGGGCGCTACTTCAGGTAATAACCCAAACTTTACTTTCTATAAGGGCCATACTTACCTGATTGACAACACTGCCAACGTGAGTAGCCACCCGCTGCAAATCAGAACATCCAATGGTGGCTCTGCTTTCACAACTGGTGTTACAGAAAATTACAACTCTACCACTGGCCTGACGC